>Ga0233438_10000266_pt1 | contig 72132 bp, 42 predicted proteins | sample SI_123_September_FD_182720 | JGI IMG/M metagenome (GOLD analysis project Ga0233438, IMG submission 182720) | Seawater microbial communities from Saanich Inlet, British Columbia, Canada - SI_123_September2016_10_MG | ecosystem: Environmental > Aquatic > Marine > Inlet | place: Canada: British... | reverse complement strand
CTACTGGTCAATTAAAACTTAAAGGAGTTGCGGATGTAGGATCTGTTAAAATAGACGGTAATGAAGTAATTAATATTAAAGGAGACTGGGTAGGTAATCCAACAGGTTTGACAGGACCTAAAGGGGACACTGGATCTCAAGGTATTCAAGGTATTCAAGGTGCTACAGGATCTCAGGGACCTGCTGGAGCTAAAGGAAATACAGGTTCTCAAGGGCCTGCAGGAAGCAATGGAACTAATGGAACTAATGGAGCTAAGGGTGATACTGGATCTACTGGACCAAGAGGTGCTACAGGTTTAACAGGAAGCACTGGTGCTCAAGGGCCAAAAGGAGATCAAGGTAATCAAGGAACACAAGGACCTGCTGGAGCAGATGGAAAAGACGGAGCAACTGGAGCAACTGGTGCTACAGGACCTGCAGGAAGTGATGGTGGTGGAACTATTTATCTAAATGGAAGAGAATCAAGTATAAAAACTCAAGAGTTTTTTACTGAAGGTAAATCAAAATATTTACTAATTACTTTTGAAGATGGAAGCACAGCTTGTGTAACATTAAGTGTTTGCCCGTAATCAATTTTAATATTTAAACTAACTATTATGACAAAGAAGAAAAAAAAATCAGTTGCTAAAAAGGCATCATCAAAGAAAACTGCTGTAAAAAAGCCAGATGCTAAAAAGGTTAAAAAACCTAGAGCAATAAGAAAGCCTTCTCAAGAAAGTATATTAAAACTTAAACATGAAGCTATCTTAAAGCAAGAGGAGTTAAGAAAGAAAGAAAAACCATATATCAGATACAGTTTTCATATAGAATCTGTTGAAGTAGATGTTAATAATTTATTAGAGCATATTGTATTTGAGTATAAGGGTACTATGGTTATACCTCAATCTCAGAAGTTAAATTATAAATCAGGTTCATATTCTGTAAGCGGAACATATATAGTTCCTCATGATTTGGATCATGCAGTTAGAATCAAAGATTATAGATCAATTAAAAGAAATGACATAATACAGTTGCTTCTATCTAATGTTAGACCAACATATATAGAGGGTATGAAAGAAATAATTCATAAAGAACTTATGCCTGAATATAAAATAATTACTGATCATCCTTGGTAATTATCTATTTTTAATTATCTTTGCTCTATAATAATTATTAAAACCAAATATTAAGATGGCTAAAAAAGCAAAAAAAATAACTGCAAAAGAGCTTGAAAGCATCAAAGCTCTTCAAGAAAAAATCAATACTGTAATTATGAATTTAGGTAATGCAGCTGTTGTACAAAATCAACTTACTACAACTCACGTAAAGTTACAAGAAGATTGGAAAGTTGAAACTTCTAAATTAGAAAAGAAGTACGGTAATGTAAACATTAGTTTAGAAGACGGTACTGTATCAGAAATAAAAGAAGAGGCTCCTTTAGCAGCAGTATAATTTCCTTTTCATATTTGTTAATGTAAAATTTTTTAAAACCAGCAATACTTGTTTGGTTTTAAAAAATTTTGTATATTATTAATGTATATAGTTCATAAGAGAATATTACATTAGATAAAATAACATTAATATGATTCCAACAAACTCAGGTGGCACAACTAATGGTTGTGACAATATATCATCTAATTGCGTTATATGGCAGGGACCAGACATTGCATGTATAGATATATGCAATGGTGATACAATTAGTGAAGTAACAGCAAAATTAGCCACAAAGGTATGTGATCTTATTACGGATGGTGTTGCAGCAAATCCAAATTTAACAGGATTGGATTTAAGTTGTTTAAATATACCAGGTGTAACTCCTACAGAGTTAGTTCCTGTATTACAAGCAATGGTAAATCAGATCTGTGATAACACAGATGGAGGTGGATCTGGTCCTTCTAAAAAACAGGTAGAAGATAGTCTACCAATAATGACATTGCCTGCATGCTTGCAGTACAATGATAGAAATGGTAACCCTGTTACAGAACTACGTTTAGATGAGTTTGCTACTTTAATAGCTCAACAGGTGTGTACTAATTTAGCTAGTATAAATGTAATTAACTCTACTCTTACAAGTTTTAATTCAAGAATAGATATTTTAGAAGCATGTGTATTACCTTGCTCAGGAACAGTTGCAGAAATTCAAATTGTTCCAACTTGTGTAAGTACAGTAGGAGTATTAACAAATGTATCAGTAGTAGTATTAGCACTTGAAAGTGCTTTTTGTACTTTAAGAGATGCAGTAGGAACAGCAGCATTAATTAATAATGCTATAGGTCAATCATCTATAACTGGTTCAAGCGTTACATTATCTGACTCAGCAGTATCTTATGGTTCAATAGGTGGATGGCAAAATCCAGCACCAACTTTAGCACAATCTGTGCAAAACGCTTGGATTGTTATAGATGATATGTATTCTGCTATTCAATCTATACAAACAAATTGTTGTCCAGGAGGATGTGATTCTGTTGTATTTGCATCAACACAAGCAAGTCAATATGATGTATCAACTGGACTAATTGATGCAATTAATTTTAATTTCACAGGATCAAGTATACCTGCTACATTTAATGATAGTACAGGTAGTAGTTTAATAACATTAACGGATGTAAACGGATTATCATTATCACAAATAGTAAGTGTTTCTAGTTTACAAAATGTACCTGCAGGTTTTGACTTTCAGACTGGTGCATTAGTAACAGCTCAAGATTTATCTGTTACTATTGATTATTCTGTAACAGATGGATCAGATACATGTGAAACAAGATTGGCTTCAGTAGTGACAGGATTTTTACCTTGTCCAGGTAACATATCAATTTCAGCAGTGGTACAAGATGGATTTACAGTAGGCTTTACTCAAAACTTAGGAACTACTGCAGTATATGTAGTAGATGTATTAGATGCAGGAGGAACAACAGTTATAGCAACGCAAACAATTACTAATCCAGCTCCAAATCCATCAATACAATTTACAGGTTTAATTCCTGATACAACATATAATGTTAGAATAACAACACAATATCAAGGAGCTACAGAAGTTTGTGCATTAACACCTATTACCACTTTAACAGGGTCAGCACCATGTAGTGCAGGAATGGATGTATCATTTGTTATAGACTATACAGGATCTATGGGTCCTATAATTGATTCTGTTAAATCTGGTGTATCAAATTTAGTTTCTACTATATCAACATTATCTGGTGCAAATGATTATAGATTATCACTAGTTACAGCTGATGAATATTATACAGGTGGTGGTTCTGCACCTAGTTATAGTGCATGTGCTACATATACAGGTTTACCAACTTCTCAAAAAATAGTAAATATTGGAACTAATAATGTAACACAATATATTACAGCATGGGAAATGTTCCAAAATAATAATGGAGTATCTTTTACAGCTGAATTAGATAAATTAAATGGAGGTGTAGATGGTACTTGTATAAATTTAGGAAATGGAGCAGGAACACCTGAACCAACTGATTATGCTGCACAGCTTGTTACAACTAGTAACTTAACTGGATCATTTAGAGCGGGTATTGCTAAGTATGTTATTATTATAACAGATAAATTACCAGGAGGTACAGGAGATTCATTTAACAATACTGTATGGGCAGGTATACAATCAATGATTACTTATGCAAACTTAAATGGAATTAAGTATTTTGTATGTGGACCTGGAACAAGCTACACAGGAGGAAGTGTAACACCTTTATATCCTTGGAGAGAACTGGCAACACAAACTGGAGGAAATTGGAATGTTTCAGCTGACGCAACAACAATTAGTGGTGAAATTATAGCTGGTTGTTCATAAAATAAAAAACAAAAAAAATGGCATGTAATTGTACAAAATGTAGTAGTAAATGTGGTTGTGCTGACACAGCTTTAACAAATGCGTGTACTTATACTGATTGCAGTGTAGGTAGTGAAAGATGTGATGATATTCAATGTGCATCATGTGTAAGCTATTGTGGTACATCATTTACCATAGGTGATCCTGGTAGTCAAATAGTTATAACTTCTGGTGAAAGACTAGATTCTATTATACAAAAGTTTTCTATGATACTTGTAAATGGATTGGGTGCGTGTACATCAAGTGATGTTCAACATGATCCTTACAATGTATATGCTGGTGTAATAACAAGTTCTACTGCAGAAGTATTATGGGATGGTATATGGAGTTCAAGCTTAGGTCTAAATGTATTTATAGATACACAAGTTGCACCATCAGGATGGGCTCTTCAAAATCCTATACCAATAGTAACATCAATAAATAATTTTAAAATAACAAATTTGATAGCTAGTACAGCATACAAAGTAAAAGTTGTAGATGCTGGTAATACAGGATGTAAACCAATAGAAATTTTATTTTCTACTCTGGCATCATAAGAAACAACAGCAAGTAGTGGTTTGTTGGTTTTCTACTGCAAACGTTGGGAGAGGCCGGGTATTACCCCGGTCTCTTTTTTTTTAGTATCTTTATCCCAAAAATTTAATAAAACATTATGAGCAATTTAAAGCAAAGAGTACTTGAGTCCCTTAAGTGGAAAAAACATCCAGCGTATTGTGCAGCAAAATTAGACATAACAGAATCACAATACAAAAAAATTAAAAAAGAAGTTTTAGCAGATAGAAAAATTAAAAAGAAAAAAACATTGTTTTTTAGTAAAGCAGCAGAGAATGCACAACTAGTTGAGTCAATTGATCTAGAAAAAGGAGAAGGTAAAATATCAGGAACCTTTAATCATGAACCCAAGAGTGCAGAAGAAATAATTGAATTGTTAAAAATAGATACTGATAAATGGAAGCTATCTCAATATTGGAATAAACAAATGGGTGATCATTGGAGAGTATCTGCATTAATATCTCAAATTAAAAACTCTGAAGAAAAACTATTTAAAAATCTTTTAGAAAACTGGAAACCTAAAAAATATAAATTACCAAAAGTAAGTTTAAAAAATCTTGCAACCAAAGACCCGGTCTGTGGAGTAATATCATTACAAGATATTCATTTTGGTAAACAAGGTAATGAAACTATAGATAAAGATTTTGAAGATACAATCATTAACTTAATAGAAAGAGCAGCTCCTGTAAATTATATAGAAAGAATGTATTTTGTTGTAGGAGGTGATCTAATCAACATGGATACCTTTTCTGGGTCTACTACTAGTGGTACACCTTTAGATAACTGTATGAGTGCTACAGAGGCTTATGTGCAAGCATTTGATGCTATGCATTGGGCAATAAATTATATTAAAGCATTTTGTAAAGAATTAGTAATTGTATATGTACCAGGTAATCATGATAGATTGTCATCATACCATTTAGTACACGCACTATCTAGATCTATAGTAAGTGATGAAATAATTTGGGATACAAAATATGAGGAAAGAAAAGTCCATGTATGGCATAATAACTTTAATGCATTTGAACATGGAGATAAACGTAGTAAAAACAACCCATTGATTTATGCATCTGAATATCCAAAACAATGGGGTGCTACAACAAATAGAACATTATTCAAAGGTCATATACATACTGATAGAAAAGTGGAGTATATGACATCCAATGAAACAGCAGGGTTTATAGAAAAGACTTTACCTAGCTTAGGAAAAACTGATTATTATCATTATAGTAATAAATATGTAGGTAATAGAAGATCAGGTAAACTTGAACTTCAGCATCCTACAATGGGTAATATATGTGAATTAACTTACCAAGCATTATAAAGACCTTACTTTTAATTTCATAAAGTGGGGTTTTTTTTGTAAATTATAAATATAACTATATGATCAACAATTTTAAAAAACCTGATTTAAATGCTCCAAGATATAGAGAAAAAAGACTTGGGCTACTAAATGAGCAAACAATAAAAGAGTTTAAAGATAAAAAACCTTTATACTCAGACATAGATAACGTTAAATTAAAAAAGATAATAAAACTATATAATACTAATTTGTGGAAAGCAGTGATTGAAAATAGAGATGGAGTTGAGTTACCTGATTCATTAGGTTATATGTTTATAGGAACATGTAAAGCTTCTAAATCTGTAAATACAAATTATGCATTGTCAAAAGAGTATGGTAAAGTTTTACAAAATAAGAATTGGGAAACAGATGGTAATTTAGGTAAAATATTTTATACAAATTATTCTACTAAATATAGATTTAAAAATAGAGAGCTATGGAGATTTGTTGCTTGTAGAGATTTTAAAAGAACTGTTGCTAAAGATTATCCGGGTAATTGGACAAAATATGTAGTTATGAAAAACAAATATAGAGTAGCTCATTTGTATGATGCAAACTTAGAAGAAACTAATAAAGCATTAGAGCGTTATAATGAATTTGAAAAATAAACAACATGTCAACAATAGCACAAGTAATATCTAGAATAAGAGGTCAAGTCAAAGCAGAAGTGCAAGATGGTTTTGTAACAGACAGATATATTTATAGTTTAATAGAAAAGCATGCTCAATTTTTAATGAGAAGGCAAGATTATGCAAATAAATTATTAAAATTTAATTCTGTATGGAAAACATTGCCTTATGTAGAATTAATAGATGTAGATAAAGTTGAAGCACATTGTTCAGGAATACAAAGTGGATGTACAATAAAACGTACAAAATTAAAATTACCATCTATGTTTGAAGGATACTGGGGTCCATTAATCCGTACTATTAGTTCAATAGATGGTTCACAAGAATTACAAGCAACCCAACCAGGTACATATACTTCAATGACTAAAACAACTTCTTTTAAATATAATAATACATTATATTTTTGGTGGTTAGATGGATATATATATTGTCCTAATATAGCATGGGATGCTATAAAAGTAGAAGGTGTATTTGACTCAGATATTACAGCATGGGATTGTGATAAAACTAATGATTGTACTCCACGGTATGAACAAGACATTTACATACCTGAAGCATTGTTTGCTGAAATAGAATCTCAAGTAGTTCAAACTATGATGAATACATTACAAGTTCCTTCAGAAGATTCTGACAACAAACGTAATGCAATGAGAAATTAAAATAAACAATTATGGGAGTATCAACACAATATAGAACCTTTAGTCAATTAATGGAAGATGTTTCCATAGACTTTGCTAATTATGCTTTAGAAGGCATGATTGAACCTCAGCAATTGATTAAGGTTGCAACAAGAGTAAATTATGATCTTGGTTTAAGAATACATAGAACTAAAGAAGTAGTAATAGATATTGAACATGGTAGAGGGCAGTTACCTATGGACTTTAAATATTTAAACTATGCATTTAGATGTGGATCATATAAAATTAATAACACAATGCCATCTGGTACACATGTTGAAACATTTAATGATGTACCCTATGTACCAGCACCAAATGAAACAGCTCCTTGTGAAGACGGTGAAGCATGTAAAGATGTATGTATTGTAAAAACATGTGATAAAACAAATAGTCATCAGTTAGTTCAAAAAATTGGACCATCACAATTTAGAACATATACTGACTGGACACCTTTACAAATAAAAGATGTAAATAGTCCTGTTTGTTTTTGTCCAAGTTTAGGTGCTCAAGGAATAGATATTGCAGAAATAAGAGATGGTTTTTTGGTTACTACATTTAAAACAGGTAAAGTATATTTAAGTTTTCAAGGAGCCATGGAAAATGATCAAGGTGATTTATTAGTTTTAGATCAACCATATTGTAATGAATATTATGAGTATGCTATAAAACAAAGAATATTAGAAAATATGGTATGGGCTGGTGAAAATGTTTCTCAACAATTATCATTAGTAGAAGGAAGATTAAGAGCAGCAAGAAATAATGCTTTAGGTTTTGTTAATACTCCTAATTTCCAAGAAATGAAAAAGCTTTGGACAATGAATAGAAGAGCACAATATCATAATTATTATAACATGTTTTTAAGTTATGCACCAGTAAACCCTCAAGTAGTTGCAGGACCAAGAACATCAACAAGTGCAACAACTGAATGTCCAACTTGTTAAAGAGTTAATATATTATGGCAAAGAAAAAGTCTACACCAAAGAGTGCACCAAGCAGTCAAACTAGCTCATCTGTAAATACAAATACATTTGTAAAAGGGATGAATAAGGATATTACTCCATCTATGGAGAATAACCAAGCATGGTGGCATGCTAGAAATGTTGCAAATAATTCTGAAGATGGTGACTTAGGTATTATTGGAAATGAGCCATCAAATTTATTATGTGGAGTAATACCCTATACAGTTATAGGAGCTATACATAGATACGGTGATGAGTGGATTGTTTATTCTACTGATAACATAAATTCTGAAATAGGTTTATTTGATGATAGTGAATGTAAGTATACTACATTAGTAAATGATACATGTTTAAATTTTAGCAAGAAGTTTTTAATAACTGGAGCAGCAAAAGAAAATTTTGATTGTTCATGGCAAGTTTATTGGGATGACGGCAATAATCCTTCACGCTCATTAAACCTAGACAATATACCTTATAAAAAAATTAAAGTATCTGGGTTAGATGTTGATGGATTACCTTGTACAGTATTTGAAGTTATAGAACCTAAGATGTTAGATTGTGAGCAAATAAGACTTGCTCCATTATTAGATACTCCTTGTGTCAAGTTAAATAAATCTACAGATAGTGGTATGTTAGCAAATGGAACATATCAGGCTTTTGTAGCATATATTGAAAATGACCAGAGAGTAACAGATTACATAGGCATGTCTAATGTACAAAGTTTATGGAGTCATTTAGGTACAGATGGTTCATTAGATGTATCATTTTCTAATATTGATCAAGATTATTTTTATTTTGAATTAGTAATACTAAGAAGAAACCAAGGTCAAACAGATGCAAAACAAATAGGAATATATAGTACAGAAATAAAAGAAGTCAATATAGATTTTATTGCAGTTGAATTAAAAAATATCCCTATTGCAGAACTTCCTCAGATGAGTCCAGCTTATGAAAAATCTGAGTCAATGTTTGTTGTAAATGACTGGTTAATAAGACAAGGGCCAACAGAACAATTTGATTTTAACTATCAACCTATAGCAAATCAAATTAAAGTAAACTGGGTTGTTAATCAAGTACAAAGTGAATATTACTACAAAGGTGGTAATAAGACTGGTTTGATGCGTGATGAACAATATGCATTTTTTATTAGATGGATATATAATACAGGTGAAAGATCTTCTTCATACCATATACCTGGAAGAGCTGCAGAAATGTACAATGGAACAATGGAGAATGAGAAAGTATATGGAAATAATGTTTTAGATCCTGATGGAGATTTATTATTTAAAGTATATAATACAGCATCTACTACAGCGTCAGGGTTAGCAGAACCTGTTGATGGTGCAGGGATAGTTATAGCCCGTGGTGAAATGGGATACTGGCAATCATCAGAAAGATACCCAACAAGAAAACCAGACATATGGAATTCAACTTATGTTGATCCAGAAACAGGAGTAAATATTGGAGGAACTAATGATACACAATATGATTTATGTGGTGAGTTCATTAGACACCATAAAATGCCAACAGAAGAATTAGGACCATATTTACATTTATCTAGTACAAATGCTGATTTAATTAATGTTTTAGGTGTTGAGTTTGCAAATATAAAAAGACCAAAATATAATGATGGTACATACATTACAAATGTAGTAGGATATGAATTGCTTAGAGGTTCAAGACAAGGTGCTAGATCTATCCTTGCTAAAGGGTTATTTAGAAATATGCGTGAGTATGATTTACCTAATGCAGAAAACCTTATAGGAGGAAGTGTACAAGGATTATATCCTAATCATCCTTATAATGATTTAAGACCAGATCCATATTTTCATACTGGTTCAGGTACTAGTGGTACTAATATAACTAAGGGTTGTGATAGTTGGTCAGAATCAATACGTGATTACCCACCGCTAAGTGGATATTCTAAAAAAGTATTTACATTATCTTCACCGGAGTTAATGTTTACTAAACCATTTTTAAATGCATATGAAACTAGATTGTATGGACAAGTTTCAGGAAATTCTAGTGGATACTTTATACCTTCAGAAGAACACCCTAAGTTTAAATTACTAAGAGGAGGTGCTGCAATTATCAGTGCAGTTCTTGGTGTAGGGTATGCAATGCAGCAAATTAGAGGTTCACAAAAACAGAAAGTGGTAGGACCAAGAGGAAACCTATCTTCTCAATCAGGAACATTTGGAGGATTTGCTGGTGTTGGTAATCAACCAGGTCTTGCTATGGCAGCATATCTTACAGCTACTGCAGCAAGTAATGGAGCTTCAACAGTGATAAATGAGGTCCTGGAAGCAATATTTGAAACAGTAGCAGGTGTTGCTGATTTATATACTGGTGGTGCTCTTTTTTATGCTCAACAAACAATAAAAAGCATAGCTGGTCAAAATCAAGGAGATATACCTGGTATCCAGGGTGGTTATGAAGAATCATCACAAGAAACAACAACACCGTTGTCTTCAATGCCATTACTATTAAGAACAATAATATCAGCAACAGTTTCTAGAGCAAACATTGCTTTAGGAGGAAATGAGATGATTGAATTATTTTATAATTTAATTAAAGAATCTGATTTTGCATGGAAATATAATTCATATGGTTTGTTTACAAATTTTGCACCAGTAAATTCAGGATTATGGAGAATTAAAAATACTGCTTCAAATTATTTAGGATCATCTTTTCAAATGTTTGATGATGGTAATTATAAAATAAACAATTTATTTAGACCTGAAACAGTAGCAGTTGCATTAAAAGATGATATTGATAATCCAGATGTAGAAGATAAGTCTAGATTTTGTGTAGGTGGATATGTTAATAGTGCTGGTACTGGAATTAAATGGAGTAACAATTATTTATTAGATCCTAAAGAAAGTAAAAAAGCAGCTATATCAGCTCACTATGGAGCATTGAAATATAATTTTGATAATCAATATGGTCAACTAGATGGTATAAAACAAGTTCCTATGAGAGGTTGTCTTGAGCTGTTAGATCTTGATGCACCTGAAGCAACAATATATTCAAGCAGACCAATTTTTGCAGGGGATACTTTTGTTGGTAGATTTACTGAGAAAGTAATTATGCCTGTATTCTCTAACTTTCTTATTGGTCAACCTAATGAGTTTACATTTGATTATTCACTATATGTAAATCTACCTTACCCAAGGTTTTGGTTAAACTCACAAAGATATGATATAACACCATTGGCAGATGAGATAATTGGTCTTGGAGTATTTCAACCAGGCCAATTAAGTGAAGCTATGCCAGGAGATTTATTTTATTTAGATAGAGGTAATCAATCATGTGGGAATACTGCATGGAATAGAATAATGAAAGGAAGTAGTGATCCTAATCCAATGTTAGCAATGGAGTTTGCATATATGTACACTCATACTAATGGTATATTAGATTTCTATGTTGAATCAGAAGTTAATTTAGATCAAAGAGATTGGGAAGAACATCCTGCTAAAAAAATATATGATGTATATAATAACAATGATATAGATGAACTCTTTCATGCTAAGATTGAGAAGTCAGGTAACTTTTATAAGTATGATGAATCATTAAGCCCATCAAAGTTTGTAACACAATTAAGTACATTTGGTGCACTACAGCTTAGAGATTATGATCCATTAGTTAGTGAGCAATGTTTTATTAATTATCCTAAGAGATTGATTTATTCATTGCAAGCTCAAAATGAAGCAAGAAGAGATTATTGGAGAGTGTTTTTAAATTTTAATTATAAAGACTTTAAAAATGCTGTTAGTGTAATTAAACCTATAAGCAAATCAGGTGCAATAATATTTTTCCCTTATATGTCTCCTCAACTATTTCAAGGTGTTGATGCTTTAAAATTAGGTTCAGGTACTAACGTTACAATAGGAGATGGTAAATTATTTAATCAACCTTTACAAAATATTGCTAACGCTGATATATCTACTGAGTACGGATCAATGGAAAGTTTGAGAGGTGTTATAAATACACCAATGGGATTATTCTTTATGTCTCAAGCACAAGGAAAAATATTTCATTACGGTGGTAAAGCTTTAGATCCTATATCTAATGCTGGAATGAAATGGTGGTTTGCTAAATATTTACCTTCTAAATTTATAAAACAATTTCCTAATTCAGAAAATTCTGTGTGGGTAGATAACCCAGTAAACGGTGTTGGTTGTCAAGTAATGTATGATTCAGTAGATGATATAGTCTACTTTATGAAAAAAGATTACCAATTAAAACCAGCATATATAGACGGTGCAGTATTTACAGATGGATTAACAAAACCTGTAACTATATCTTCAGGAGTTTATGGAAGTCTTAACGTTGACATTGGAGATCCAATATACTTTGATGATTGCTCATGGACTATATCATATGATCCTAAATTAAAAGCGTGGATTTCATTTCATGACTGGCATCCTCAATTAGCCTTACCAAGCATTAATCATTTCTTTACAACAAGCAGTGCAACAACAACAGTACCTCAGTGTCCTCCTGGATATAATTTTAATCCAGTTACAAATTTATGTGAGCAAAGTGTAAATGAAACTATTGGTGCAGAAATAAATATTGATGAATTAGCAGCAACAGTAACAGGTGGTGCAACAAACTGTTTACTAGATATTGTGATTGCTATAGATTGGTCAGGAAGTACTGGTAATATTAATTATACACCCATGACTTTTGATTCTGCTGGTAATCAAACTGGTGGTGGTAATATGGGTAATAATTCAGCTGCTACAGCACAGATGCGTTGGTTAGATGTATTTATGGCTAATCCAAATGTTAGAGATTCATTAGCTGCAGGAACAATGCAAGTTGGTATTACTGGTTGGGGTACCCAAAGTATGCATTTAAATCAAGGTTCTTTAAGTATGAGTAGTAATGCTACTGGTGCAGGACTAATTGCTTTATATAGTGCTAATTGGAATACTACTAATTCAACTAGTGCTGAAGCAGCTATTAATGCAGCAAATCCATTTAGTGGTACTGGAGGCTTAGGTCAATTAAATGATAAAGCAAACTCTTCTTATGCTGCTCAATATCCAGCTAGAACTCAAGATCCTTCTTTCAAACAAATTTTAATTGTTGTTACGGATGGAACTGATGGTACTGAAGCTACAGGTATAGCTGCTATGCAATCTCCTAATGTTCCAAATAATCCTCCTCAAGCAACTAATACTGGAGCTTGGGCGGCAGGAGCAAATCAATCAGCAGATATAGATTTACAAGATGCAACTAAGCAAGAAATTTATGCAGTATTCTGTGGTAACAGTAATGCAGTACCTGATGATCCAATATTATTAGATAGTATTTCTAATACAACATATGATGTTCCTAATTCTATACCAGGTCCAAATCAATATGCAATGAATACTGATGTTGTTGGTGAATTAAATGCATCAGCTAATCAAATTGCAGGAGATGTATGTTCAACACCATTTGTGTGTGAGTGTCCTACAGGATATACTAAAGTTTATTTAGACCCAGCAACCAATACATATACAGCTGACTCAGGTGTATGTGATGATGTTACTCCTCCTATATGTAGAAAGGTAACTTGTGAATGTCCACCCGCTACAATACCAGGTACAGTAACTACAGAATTAGGTACATGTCCAGATAGTGCTCCTTTAATATATCAAGTAGGAGATCCAAATTTTGTAAGTGATAGACAATGTAATTATTTCTTTTACATAAGTACTATACCTAATTATGAAGTTGGTGGTTTTTGGAGACATAATGTTAGGTGTGATTCATTTGCTAATTTTTATAATGTTGACTATCCATGGGAAATAGATTTAATATCTAATACAGGGCAAGCGGTAAATACAATTAGAAGTTTTGAATATCAATTAGAATCATATGTATACAAAGGAGATCCTCAATACAATATGTGTGGTGGTGATAAATGGGAAGATTTAAATTTTAATTTTGATGCAGCTATAGTATATAATAATGATCAGACTTCTGGATTGCTAGTTATTAATCAACAAGCTACAAATGATCCATGGGGTAATTTAAATTATCCAATTATAAATGCTAACAACATAGATATATTATCTTCTAAAGTAGAACATAAATTTAGATTTAATCAATTTTGGGATGTAACAAATAATAGAGGTGAGTTCCCTGATCCATCAGGAGTAATAACTCAACAGTCTATATTTAATACAGATTGTAATGGATACATCAGACCTTTAAATTCAACTAATATTAACTATGCTAAATCAGCAACACAGCGTAAAAAGTTTAGACATTACTCAAATAATGTTATACTTAGAAAAAATGTGTCTGGAAATAGAAAGATGTTATTGAGATTAAATAATACTAAACTTTTACTATCACAAAGATAATGGGACATAAAAAAAGCATAGGACTACCAGGAGGACCAAATGAATTCCTACAAGATATAACACAATATATATCTGTAGATGGATATAGAAATGATAGCCCAGATAAAACCAATCCGGTTAATCTGATTCCGTCAGGGGATATAAGCATGAAGAATGTTGACTTTCCTATATTGGGTGCAGATAACTTAGGCAATTCACAAATGATGTTCCCTGAGAATGAATACCAATTTCCAGGTGATATGGTAATGGAAATACCTATGGCTCAATATGGTCTATCAGATAGCCCACTTCCAAAAAGAGATGGTGTTAGACTAAACTATGATGAACAAGGTAATGTAATTGGTGAGTCAAGTCACATAATGAAGACGGAAACTTTTGATAAAAAAAACTGGTTTTCTTTTCCTACATTATTTCAAAATGAAGATGGCACATGGCTTGACATGTCTGAACAAGCAAAGAAAAATTGGAAGCCTGTATATGAAGAAGCTAAAAGAAGAGGTGAGGTTATAGACTTTGGTACTGATAGAGAAAGTGCAATAAAGTTTGGTGAAGGTTCTTGGAAACCAAAAGCTGAATACGGAGGTTCATTACCTAAAGCACAAAGAGGTATAATTAAAAACATAGCAAAAAAAGCAGCACCATATATGGATGATGCAGCTAGTTATATAAAAAACCTATTCTCTAAACAAGGAGATGAAGTTGTTGAAGAAGTTGTTGAAGAAACTCCAAATGCAATGTCATTTTTTTCTGATACACCTAAACAACTAAATAGACCTCCTGCAGAAGATTACATATTTTATAGAAATACAAGCAATCCGGAAACTATAATGGAGCCTCTTGATTTTGTAAATCCAAGAGAATATGCAAATTGGAAAGCTCCTCAAAACTTAAGTTTCTTTACACCAAACAATTATGCATTTAATGACTATGGTGCAGAAAAATGGGGAGCAAAAATAAATCCTAAAAACCCATTTATAGAACAACAACCAAGAACTTATTCAGTAGAAGATGTACAGAAACTTATTGATGATGGATTTGATGCTATTATAACACAAGACTACAAAGGTGCAGACATAAGAGATGCATATCAAATAATCCCTCTAGATAAAACCATTATCTCTAACTTAGAGAAGATGAAAAGAATGGGTGGACGTGTTATGCAAGAGGCAGGAGAAACAACAGAAGATGACAATATCCAAACTGTAAATTTACCTGAAGTAGAGGTTATTGGTAAAAAGAAAAAGAATTGGTTTTTAAATACTTTGAATAATACTTTTAATCCTTTACTTGTTGCTGATAATGCACTACAAGTTTTAGGTATACCTGCTAATTTAGTTAGAGAAAGTATTGAAGGGTTAAGTGACCAAGGAGATGGTGAATTTAATTGGGGTAATATTCTCCCTGATCTATATAATACCACTATACTAGATGATGATGCAAAACAAAAAACAGTATCACAAACTTTAGGTATAGATAATTTTTGGGGAGGGCTTGGAGTTGATTTGCTTACAGATCCTACTTCTTATTTAGGCGTTGGTGTACTTAAAAATATGTTAGCAAAGGGAGGTAAAAAGGTAATACCTAAAGTAATAAAAACCATAACTTCTAAAGGAGCAAAAAGCACAGATGATATACTAAAGAATGTTGATAATTTTAAGTCAGAAATAAATTGGGGTAAATGGAATAAAGACATTCCAAGTAATAAAGGTTTAGTAGATGAATATACAGAAATTGAGAAACTTGCTAAAGCAGATGGATCATGGATGAAGAACGCTGATGGATCTGCATTTACATTACCAGATGGAAGCTTAGGTACAGCAGAACAGTTTGTTCAAACAAATAGTAAGAACTTTAAAAAGGCATATCCTGATGGCATGGATGTAACTTATAGAGGAGCTGATCAACATATACCTGACGGTATGAGAGGAGAATTTTCTAGTATATACAATAATGATGTTGTTAGACCAAAGGTAGGTTCTGGTTTGTTTACTGGAAATTTAGACTTAGCAAGTGAATATGGTAATTTTGCTCTTAAGAGTGGTTCTTTTCCATATTTTACATCTACTCAAAAAACATTAGATGATATTATAGCTGCTGGTGGTAATAAAAAAAGTGCTCTTAAATTTGGTGATGAAGGTGGTATATACAAGTTGGCTATACCTAATGTAGATGATGCTAAGCATATTCAATTTGATGCAGGACGTAGAGATTGGACAAATCTTAATGAGCCTTATGTTTGGGATATGATGTCTCCTGAATTACAAGCAGCATCAAAAAGAGCTAGACCAACTGGAGGCAACTCAGTTATGTATGACCCTAATGCTTTATATAAAGAAACATTTGCAACAGATGATGTGGCATCATTACTTGAACAAGTAGGAGGAGATAGAGCTACAATAAAAAATGTATATGATTTTGGTGTAGGAGATGTTCTTATTCATAATAACAAAAAAGGTAAATATGCTAAATCATTATTTGGTAACGATGGTAATTTTAATTTAATGGACAAAAATATTTATAGAGCAGCAGTACCATTAACAATAGGGGGGTATGGATTAAGTCAACAACAAAAAGGTCCTGGAACTGATAAAGGTTCTACTCCTACTTCTTGGAAAGATTTAAATATTAATGTGGAAGGATTAATGAAAGGTCTTAGAAGAGTTGAAAGTGCTGATGGTACATTAATGATGAACCCATATTCTACAGCAACAGGAAACTATGGTCAAAGATTTTCTGAAATTGAAGAATTATATAAAGGAACAAGAGAAGAATTTTCAGAAGATTTAGAAGCACAAGACAGATTTTTTAGAATGCGTTTAAATGAAGGAATAGAGTCTAATGAAACAACTCCATTATTAAGAGATGCATTTGAATTAACTGCTGAATACAAAGATCAGCTAGGTGATGACTGGAATTTTTCATATGAAGATGTAGCAGCATTATCTAATTATTTAGGTAGAGGTGGTACTAGAAAATACTTTGGAAACGTTATAAGAGATGGTATGCCATTAGGTGAGGTCTTTCCAAAATTGTTTGGAGAAAATGTTAAGCAACCAAATAAAACTCCTAAAGACTATTTGAAAATTACTAATGAGTTTTATCAAGATGGTGGTGAAAATATTTATAAAGTAAAAAAAGGAGATAACTTAAGTAGAATAGCAAGAAACTATAATACTTCTGTAGATGAAATAGTAAGTATAAATGATATACCTAATCCAAGTATGATTAGTATTGATCAAGAGTTATTAATGCCACAAGGTGTATCACTTGGCAATACACGTTCTAGCTATACAGTTAAGCCAGGAGATACGTTAGGAAAGATTGCTTCAAGACATAATACGTCATATCAAAAGCTAGCTAAAATAAATAACATATCTGATCCAAACATGATACGTGTTAATCAAGATATTTTATTACCTGAAGACTACAGAGAAGAAGTACCTTTAGCTGAAGAATCATGGATAAGTACAGATGTATTAAAGAAAAACAATGAAGACATTAATTCATTAGCTGATGAACAAGTAATTGTTAAATCTCAATTATTAAATAGTCCTAATGAAAGATATGTTGTTATAGATAAAAAGAATGGAAGGTTAAAACTTTACCATGGTGATGAGGTTATTACTGATTTTGAAGTGTTGACAGGAAAGAATGAAGGAGATCAACAAACTGTTACGCAACCCATTGATAAAAATAGAGATGGTAAAATTACTGAGGAGGATAAGATAAATGGTATATATCAAGTAGATTGGAGCAAAGGTAATTTATCTACAGGAGCAGGTAAATTTAAAATTAGTAATTCTAGTCCAACAAGTAGTAAAAAATATATGAATGCTCCAAGTTTTAATTTAATAAATGAAGCAGGTATAGAAGTTAGTACAGCAATTCACGGAGCACCTTCTTATAGACAAAAGTATTTTGATAATAATGATATAACAGATAACAGAAGTTCTAATGGTTGTATAAACGGTAAATGTAGTGATCTGCAAGGTTTATATGATATGGGTTTACCAAATAATACAAACGTGTATATTTTACCTGATGATGAGGGTAATGCTTTTGAAATGGTTGATGGTCAGGCTGTATTAAGAATGAATAGAGAAAATAGAGAAAGTTACCAAAGCTATGAAAGAAATGGTCAAACATATAAAGGTCAAGGAGGTAACTATACTATTAATACATTAAACTATAAACCTATACGTGCACAGTTTGATGTAGAAAAATTTAAAGAAGATATATTTACTGCACTTGATTTTAATGATGAAGATGAATTGTATAAAACAACTATTCCATTTATAAATGCATTAATGGATAATAAGAAAAAGATTATGCAAACTTCTCAAATACCTAGTGATATATATAATCAAATAGCAAAAATTGCTTTTGGAATATACGGTACTGAATCAAATTATGGAGATACTCATTCTGCAACAGGTAATTTTAGTAGAGCTGTTAATAAATATTTTAATCCAAAACAATCATCAAGTCCTGATGTACAATCTAAATATTCTACATATGGTGCTGATAGTGATTCTAATAGTGTAGGATATACACAAATAAGATTTTCATTTTTAAATGATACTGAGAAAGCTGCTTTAAAGAAGTTTAATATTACAAACAATTCAGATATGTTAGATCCTGAAAAGTCTGCAATAGCTACAGCTGTAGTATTAGGTATTAGATATAATGAACAATTAACACCTTCTCAAAAAAAGAATCCAATGAAGTACTTACCTTCTAAATGGAATAATAGAAGTAATTATGCTAAAAGGGTAGAACAAAATTCTAAATACTTAGATATAGAACAATTAGATATAATGAAAGCAGGAGGAGAAATAGAAGAAAAACTAATTTATAAAAACTATATGGATGGTAGATATGAAGGAACTAAAATGGATTCTAAAGGAGAAAACATATATGATAAGTTAAACAGAAAGTATTTAAGTAAAGCAAGAGAACAAGGAATGACACCTTCTAATTATGTTATGACTTATATAATTCCCAATTCTTAAACCCTAAAGATTAGTGAATCTCCCTAATTATTTGTATATTAATAATATAATATTATGAGTTTGAAAGTAAACAAAAAAAGTGTAAAACAAGATGGAGGAGCAATGATTCCTGAACAACCTGGTATGCTACAGCAACCAGAGGTTGATCCTGCTGTTCAACAAATTAGTGAGTTTATTAAACAATCACTAGAAGATGGTGCAAAACCTGAAGAACTAGTAATGAGTTTAGTACAACAAGAAGTTGATCAACAAATTATTGGTCAAGCATTTATGATGGTTGGGTATCAGCAAGAAGATGTTGTTACTTTATTTGAGCAGGTTCAAGTATTAGCACAACAAAAACAAGCTGGTGCAAATGAAGTAAATCAAAATCCTCAACAATTAGCACGTAATCAACAGATAGAGCAACGTCAACAAGGACCTGTTGAAACTGAATCAATTGATACAGAAATATCTGAGACCATGATTGCTAAGTCTGGTATAGAAATAAATCCTAAAAATGAGGGTAAGTTTACTAGATGGGCTAAAGCACGTGGTATGACTGTTAAGGAAGCATATAACAAGGTTATGTCTAATAGTAAGGCTTACCCTCCATCTGTAGTTAAGATGGCTAATTTTGCAAAGAATGCTGCAGGATGGAAAAAGGAAGAAGGTGGAGAAGCATTTACTGCTCATATGATGTACAAGGGTCAACAAGCTGTAAAAGCAAATACTATTGAAGATCATTTAAGATTAAAAGAAGATGGTTATGTTCATGCTGATGAACGTAAAAAAGCAAGAAAAGGTGGAGATATGATATATCCAGTTGGTGCAGCTACATCATCTAATGCACTTCCGTTTGCAATGATGCCTCAAGCAAATGATGGACTTGAGTTACAAAAGAAGGAAGCAGCAGCGGCAGCAGTAGCAGCAGGTGAAGCAGGGCAGGACACAGATGAAGTTGATTTCATGACTCAGTTTATGAATAATATGAACACTACTCTTGGTGAACAAAATACACAGGGAGACAACACTATAAAAAAAGTAAATAATACTATATCTCAAGGACCATTATATGTTTCTCCTAACCTATATGAGAAAGATGGTTTTTCTTTAGGGAATGCTTTTAATTCTGTTTTAAGAGTAGGTAACAATGCCTTTAGTAGTAAAGACCTTGATGGTGATGGAACTAAAGATGGTTATTTAAGAGACTTAAAACCAAAAGCAATAAATGCAAAAATTGATAAATATGCAAATGCAAATTACAATATAAATCTAGATGATGTAGTTACTGAAGAGAATTTAAACAATGCTCAGGTTGCATACAAAAAATTTATTTTTGAAAACCCAACAGCAGATGATCAGTATGATGCAGTAGGTAATCTAGTTAATGCAGGGTTAGAAGACAACAATATACCTAAGATTGAGATTCCTCAAGGTACAGAAGAAGAATACAAAGATTTTATAGAAAAAAATACAGATCTATTAGGTGATACAGCAAAAGCAACATATGAGGCATTAAGAAAAAAATTAGGTTTTCAACTTGGTGGTTCATTGGCTAAAGCACAATTTAGTGTTCCAGATAGTGGTGCACCTTTTGCAAACCCAATGGAAGAACCTACAGAAGATGCTACTGAAACACTAAGTTTCCAAGAGTGGGTGATGCAAGACTCTGTTGGAAGAGGTGGTGCTAACGCTCCACAAGAGTATCAAGCTTATGTTGAAAGCATAGGTAATGAAGAGCAAAGACCAGAAGCTAGCACAGTTCCTTTACCTGAACCTGCTGGTGTTATTAGTCCAACAGAATGGGATAAGGATGGTGATGGTATTCCTGATATGGGAATAGATATTGATATGGGTGATGGCACTGGTGTAGCAGGTGACTTTCAATCTGCATATGATAAGGTTGTGAAACCTACAGTAGATGTAGACTTTGGAGGAGTAGGTGGATTTGCTAAAAGAGCATACGATAGCAGTCTTATGAAAGGCTTTGAAGGTGTAAGTGGTGGTATTATAGATCTTACTGCAAACATATTTAATCCTTTGAAAAACAGAAAGAATGCTTTAAACCAGGATAAAGATAAAAGAAGTAGAATTGTAGCTGATGAATTATTTGCAATTGAAACAGATCCATTTAATTCTAGAGGAACTAATAATATTCAAGGTGGGCCTAAAGGTTCTGAAGCAGATAGAACAACAGGTTTATATTTAAATCAAGGAGTAGTAACATCCAAGATGGGTGGTGGTACTAATAATGCTGGATTTAAAGCATTACCTGCATCTGTTCAGCATAACATACTTAGCAATCTTGCTTATGGTGGATCTACAGGTCCAGAAGCTTATCTGGCTACAGGTGGTCCAATAGCGGGAAAGGCAGGGTTAGGAAGACTCATTAAAGAAGGTGTTGAACAATTACCTGGTGCTTTAAGAAAACTTAAAACATATTTTGGAAATAGTGATAAAGCCAATCCTTATGTAAGCTTTAAAGGATTTGGAGCTGATGATATACCACAGAATGGACCCAATGCATTTAATGAATATATGAACAGTTTTGCTATGATTGATCCTGCAATACTTGCGACTATGACTGGATTACCATTTTTAGAAATGTTTAGAGGTAATAGTAAAGAAGAAGGGGAAAAATTAAAGTTTGATAATGAACATAGAAAAAGCAGAGGAATGACATCTGACGGGGCCACTTGGAGAAATCAACAAGGAGGAGAAACAGTGAGTGTTGATTCAACAATGTTAGCAAAACTAATTGCAGCTGGTGCAGACATAGAAATGTTATAATTATGAAAAAAATAAAAATAAATAAACTACCTAAAGGATTTAAACTTGTTGATGGTAAAGTTGTAGAAGATAAGTTAATGAGATACGGTGGTGATCTAAGAACGGGTGATCAAGCTGATTATGGTTTGGTAACAACTCCACAAAATTATGTTGGTGACACAACATTTAATAATACATCTGATGAAAGTGTTAGGTATAGTTTATCTAGTGTTCCAAGAGATAATGCTAACATAGAAGCAGAAGGTGGAGAAACTGTATTGACAGATTTAAATGACAATGGAGATTTTGGATTATATAACATAAGGGGTCCTAGACATTCTCAAGGTGGAGTTCCTATGTTTTTACCTGAACAATCTTTTATTTATTCTGATACACCAAAATTAAAATTTACTAAAGATGAAATGAGTGAGTTTGGTATGGGAGGTGATAAAAAAACACCAGCTAAAATATCAAACACTTTTGGTTTAAATGAATTTTATGCTGAATTAAATTCTGACTATGCTGATAATATTTCATCACGTAGTGCAGAACTTATGTTAAAAAAGAATATGGAAGATTTATCTAAATTAGCATTTATGCAAGAGTCTAAAAAAGATTTTGAAGATGGTGTACCATTAGCATCTCATCCTTATTTAATATCTGCAGGAATAGATCCATTAGAGTTTACTGCAAAAATGGAAAAGATTAGTGTTGAACAAGCTAGACAAAAAGCTATAGAAGCATTATCTCCAGCTGAACAAGAGCAATTGCAATTTTTACAAATGATGATTGCACAATCTCAACAGGGTAATCAACAAGGTAATGTTGGACCTGAAGAGCAAATGGCTATGGAAGGCAATCCACCACAAGGTCAAATAGATCAAATGGATTTAAATGTTGCCAACAATGACATGATGCAAACTGCAAAATTTGGTTCTGAACTTGGTGATTTTTTAGAAAAAGCACAAAAAGGTAATGCAGAAAGAACCACATCAACATATACTATTAATGGTCAAGATGTAGATAGAGCTACATATATAGACTATGTAATTAGAAATAATATGCATAGAAATATGGATGGTTCATTAAATGATAAAATAAGTGATCTAACAGAAGAAGAAAAACAAATGTATGGACAAGCTTTACAACCTACTGTTGAAAATTATGATCCATTCAATACAGTACCATTACAAGGAGACTTGTCAATCAACCCAGGCATGAAACCACCACTTGAAAATAATGCATCAGGTGAGCAATCAGATGGTACTGTAGTAACTACTGCTACTGATAATTTTAAAAATCCATATCCAGAAGGTAGTGATAACTATAAAAAATTACAAAAGTATCATGATGAAGGTTATACTATAACAGAGAAAGATGGTAAGATAGATATTTTTAAAGCAGGAACATCTAAGTGGGAAAAGAATACTAATGCTAGAGGTTCAGGTTCTGGAACACCAACAGATGGTAAAGGTGTACCAATTTATTCTGAAGATATAGAAGGTCAAGGTGATGTAGTAAATGAAAGTGGAATAGGTAGATATAGATATGGAAGTCTATCAGAAGGTTCAAGAGACAGAAAACAAAAAAAGACAGGGACATCAAGTTTTGGTTCTGCTGATATTGAGCTAGAAGAAAGTCAACTTGATTTTCAAGATAGATGGGGAGATGTTACAGAAACAATAGATGGCTTTGATTATAAAGCTCAAAGGGGTACACCACAATATAAAAAGCAATGGACAGAGTTTCAAAGAAAATCTGAAGCTAAAAGAAAAGAAGAAGCAGAAACAATGGGTATACCTTATGTTCCATATTTTAAGGAAAAAGGCTCAGATGGATATGTACAAGGAGAAGGTTATGATGGAGCTTTAGGTTTACATACATATAATACACCTAGACTTGATGTAGATTTTACAAAAGAAGAAAGGTATTCAATGGATCTTCCTGATGAACCTGAAGTTGAGAAAAAGATAGAGTTAGAAACACCAGAAGGAATACCAAAAAGATGGTGGGCACAAGATGAAAATAATTTAATCACTTTAGCTTCTTTAGATGATACATTAAGAACTCCTTTTGGTGTACCTCTTGAACGTCAAAAAATTGATTATGTATTAGATGATTGGGCATCTCAAGTAGGTGCTAATAATTCAGCATTAAAAACTGCAGGAGATGCTTTAACTGCAGCAGGTGGTCCACAGGCTTTATTAGCAAGTGATCTTTTTGGTAAAACAATGGCAGGTAATATAAAAGCTCAGACAGATGTAAATCAAAAGAATGTTAACACTATGAATAGAGTTGCAAGTTTACAGCCACAGTTAGATCTTAAAGTTGATATGTTTAATAATCAAATGAATCAAGGAGTATATGATAATACTCAATTAGCATTAGAAAACTATGAGCAAAATGCTAATAAAAGAAAGATCAAAGCTAATGAGTTGTTTAATGCAGGTGCAACTAATGCAGCTAATACATATAATCTTAATCAGCTTTATGATAATTATAATATAAACCCACAAGTATATGGGGATGCTGAATTTACAACAGATGGTAGAAAGCTTGTTAAGACTAATCAACAAGATGCATTAAATGCTTATTATGATAGAGTTGCTGACTATGAAATTAAAACAGGTAAACCTATGCCTGATAAACTAATGGAACAACTTTATCCGGGAGCAGTAACTTCTAATGAACAACTCACTGCAGCTCAAGAAGAGTATAGAAAAAACAGAGCAGCCGGAAACACAGGTGAATATAATACTCAAAAAACAGTAGAAGGTAAAAAAGGATTAGAAATAGGAAAAATAGCTAAGTGGGCAGTACCGTTTTATACAGGTAAGGTGGGAATATAAACTTAAAGAGTTTATGTAATACACTTTGTACACTTATTAAATTATATTAATTTTACATTATGGCAACATACGTTAAAGGAGCACAGCAATATACACCAGATATTAAACCGTTTACACCGGATTATAAATTTCTGTCTGCCGTTTTGGAAACAAGACAAGATAAATATGACACAAATTTTAAAGCAACTAATGAACTCTATAATAAAGTAGTATATGCTGATCTTTCTAGAGAAGATACAAAAGAAAGAAGAGATCAATATGCAGAACAAATAGGGCCTCATTTAGAGAAAATATCTGGAATGGATTTATCTTTAGCTCAAAATGTTAATGCTGCTAAATCTGTGTTTGCCCCATTCTTTGATGATGATCTTACAGTTAAAGATATAGTTTATACTTCAAACTATAAAGATCAAATGAAACATGCTGAAAGATTAAGAAATAGTCCTAGTGAAGATATGCATGAAAGATATTGGGATATAGGAGAACAAGGTTTAAATTATAGAATGCAAGATTTTGTTAATGCTTCATCAGAACAAGCATTAGGCATGACAGTACCAAAGTATGTAGATGATGTAAAGCTATTTAAATTAGCTACACAAATCTTAGAGGACATGGATCCTAATCTTAGTATGAAGATGGATAGACCAGGACCTAATGGTAATTTTATTATTACTGAAAAGAATGGTAGACTCATAACTGGAGCTGCTTTACAAACTTTAGAAGGAGCATTGTTGAATGACCCTAGAGTTCAAAGAGCATATGCAGAAAGATCTTTTGTGCAAAGCAGACAATTTGCAGATAAAGGTATACAAGAAGGTACATTTAGTAATGTTGAACAAGGTCAACAAGCATGGGCTAGTGAAACAATAGGTAGAATTACTGAGATTAACAATAAAAGAATTGAAGAAACTGGTCAAGAGTTAACTAAATTAGAAAATGCAAATGTTAGATGGGCAAACTATAAAAAGAAAAATGGAATTATAGAAGGGTCTGATGATGATAATGCAATGTTAGAAAATTTATCTGCAGCAGAAGCAACACAAATAGCTTTAGATAAATTAAAAGGTATTCAAACTCAAGGTAATAATCAACCAAATACTGTTGATGGTTCATTAAATCAGGCTTATAGTATGTTAATGAATCATAATATAATGAGTGATTTAACAGCAGCTGCACAATCATACTCTGCAAGAGATCAAGAATATTTAATAAGAGAAAGTAAATTTGCTTTAAATGATCAGCAATATCAATATGATCTAGCTAAGATGAAAGCTAATCAAATTAACCATCTTGCTAGAATAAAATATAAGGCTGAACTTGATGAAGATTTAGCAAGAAAGAAAGGTGAGTTGGTAAATGAGAATGGTGAAAATGATCCGTTGATTGAGCTTTTAAAAGGTAATAGAGTTACTAGAGGTAATAGTAATACAATAGATGTACCAGTAGATGAAGATGGAGAAGTTACTCAAAATGCTAATATGATTGAAAGAACAGCAGCACAGTACCTAGAAAAGGATAATGCTTTAGCTGTTAATCAAGTTGATAAAATAACAAGAGCTTTAAAATTATTATATCCAACAGGAACAGATGCAACTCCAGAGCAAATGGGTACAGGCATTTATGAAATAGAAATACCAAACAGTACAGGAGGTACAGATAAGTTTACTGCAAACTCATTAGATGAAATGACTTCTTTATTATTAGATCCACAAATTGAAGGTAAAGGAGAAGATCAACAAATGGTTGGGTATATAAACAGAGATGCAATTAATTCTATATATGGTTATGTATCTACAGGCTTTACTAATACAGCTGATGTTACTAGACTTAATCCAGAATTAACTTTAGGTAGTGATCAAAGAACTCAATATGATGATTTATATAATGAGATTGCCGGTCTTAATGGAACCAACACACAAGTTAATGCACTGAATACTTTTATTACTAATGTGCATGATAACTATGCAAAAGCATATGAAGCTACAAGAGGAAATGTAGTTGATGGTACTGATGCAAATTTAGTATCTATATATAAATCTGGCTTCCCTGATATTCTAGATACTGATAGAACAATACTTACAAAAGATGAATATCTTGATAAAGTAGTAGAAGGAATTAATAATGGTAATATTACTAATCCAGATCTAGATGGGTGGGATACCGGTACTTCAGATTCTGGTTATCTGATGGATGAGATCAAGTATACAACATATAAGGGTAGAAGTGGTGAAGGACCTATAGTAGATAAAGTTAGATCAGAAAAAACAGGTAGAAAGGTTATAGATATGTCTGCTGTGAAAGAAGAAGCTGAGTTAATCTATAATGCATTATATACAAATCTTAATGATGCATTATCAGGTAAGACAGGGAACTTTGAAGTAAGAGATCTTGATTCAGAAATATATGGTTATAGTGGAAATTATTCTGATGTAGTTAGTAACAATAGTTATGAAAGAAATTTTAATCCTATGGTTAAAAATGAGCTAGCTGAAAAAGAAGTTTTCCAGATGATTACACAAATGAATACATTAGATGCAGAAGGAAGACCATATGGAATGTTTGCTGGGTCAATTGATCAATTTGGATCAAGTGATGAGTTAACTAATATGAAGAGTGAGATAGCAGTTAAAGCATTTAATATATGGAAGGATGATGCAGCATTATGGTTAAGTAATAAAAGACCTGCTGTTTCTACAGGTCAAAAAGCACCAGCTGCTAAAATTGTATACATGCCAGTTGTTGGTTTATCAGAAGATGGTGAGAAAAATTTTGCTGGATATAGAATTGTATTCAGTTCAGATTGGTTAGCAAGCAAAAGAATAGGAACTAATACTGCAAACTCAAGTGAGATAGGAGCTTTAACAGGTGAAGAGATAAAATTTTTACAAGGTATTACAAATGATGAAGATGATCCAACTACAGATTCAGGTGTATTCTTTCTCTATGAACAAGAGGTTGATCAAAATACAAAAGCAGATAAAAAAACATATTATTCTTTTGTACAAGCTGATATTGCAAAAAAAGGTTTTGCAGATTATACTGTTGCAGATGGGCTTAATCCTACAGGTACATATAGAATTGTTCAAGAAAAAGGTGGATACTATGTATACTCTAAAACACACACCTATCAAGAAGGAGGACAATATCTTGTTGAAGAAAATACTACACAAATAGATATGAGTCAAGGGCTTGAAGGTCTAGATAAACAAGTTGTGTCTTGGCAACAAGTTTTGTTTAATTTAAGAGAACAAAATAGATTAGCCAAAGAAAAAGATGTATCTGTTAACGGTAAAAAATAAAAGATTAAAAGATGGAGAACCAATCTAAGAACGCCTTAAAGGAAACTATAGATAACAACCAAAGACCTGCAATGAGTATAACACCTGCAGGTCAACCTAACTTTATACCTATAACAGAAATGTTTGATACACCAGACACGCTTCTGGCAGATGCTCTTGCAACTGATCCTGATTCTGTGGCTAGAGTAGATTTATACAAAACTGATATACAAAAGTATGGTATTGATGCTATGGCAAGTTTGGGCATAGCTGTTCCAAGTTTTGCAACAGATACATACAATCCTGTTGATCAACAAAATCCTCCTGATAATACTTATTCAAAATTAAAAAGTGCATTTACATTAAATGATACAACAGGAGATGAAAGAGTAGCACCTGGCTTTGCTGGTATGAGACAGAGTCAATTTATGAGATATTACAAACATCCAGATTTTAGTGATTTAGGTTTTAGTCCATATGCAAATATGGAATCTTATTATAATGTTAACAGTACAGTATACGATGATATGACTAGAATGTGGAGTCAGTATACAAGTTTAGCTGGCTCAGGATTTAGTAGTGTATACAGATCTATTGGTGATGCTTTTGATGGAGATTCATACTGGTCAGCACCTGATTTAGAATCTGCAAGTGAGTTTGAAGATGCAATGGGCATTGGTAATTCAAGCAGAAGTGGTGGTATGGCATGGACAAACAACTTTCTATTAAACAGTGCTTATACTGTTGGTATATTAAGCTCTATTGCTGTAGAAGAATTAGCTATGGCAGGAGCAACAGTACTAACTGGAGGAGGAGCAGCACCTGCTGCTGGAGTTAGAACCGCTATAAATGTTGGTAGAGCAGGTAATGCATTTAAAAACTTTTTTAATGTTAGTAGATTTGCAGGTACAACTAGAGACATATATAGAACTTTAAGAAATGCTGAACATGCTAAGAGTTTCTATGATGCAGCTAAAACAGGAGGTAAAGTTTTAGGACAAATGTTTGTTCCTAATACAATGTATGCTCTTAAGAATTTTAAGACTGCACAAAATGCAACTCAAAATGGTGTAAACTTAGCAAAGATGTCTAGCACTTTTGGTGGTTTTTATAGAGATGTAAGAATGGTAAATTATGCAATGGCTGAATCCAAGATGGAAGCTGGTATGGTTTATAATGATGTTATGAGAACTGGTATTGATACTTATAACAAAAATAATCTAGAAACAAAAATTGTTGATGGCAAAGAGATAAAGTTTAATGTAAGAAATAATGCTCAGGTTTCTCCTGAAGAGATGAAAGTTATAAGAGAGAAATCAAGCAAGGCAGGATTTTATACTCAAATGGCTAACGCACCTATTATATATGCAAGTAACTGGTTTGTATTAGGAAATGCATTAGGTGGTTTTAATAAGTCTTTAGGTAGAATGATGAATGATACCTTTAGAAAAGGATTAGGAGGAAAGATAATAAAAACAAAAGCCACAAGATCAGCAACGGGAGCACTTAACAAAAATGTTTTTGAAGCTTCAGGAACAGGTTTAAAAGGATACTTAAGAGGATTAAGAGCGGCAGGTGTTAAAGGTAGTTTATCTAATGCAGCTGGTGCATCCTTAAGATACTTTTCTAATAATGTGGCAGAAGGTATACAAGAAGTTTCTCAAGAAGCTGTATCAGCAGCAACTAAAGGATACTTTACTGCTGTATTAAATGACCCAATGGCTGGTGGTATTACGCTTAGAAATCAAATGATTTCATCAGGTATGGGACATCAATTATCTGGAGAAGGTTTTAGTGTATTTATGTCTGGGTTCTTAATGGGTGGTGCTATCCAAGGACCACAAAAGTTATTTTTCCAAGGGGTTCCTGCTATATATGAAGCTGGTAAGGGTAAGTTTGGTACAGAAAAAATGAAAGCTGAATATGCTGAATATAAAAAGAACAGAAAAGATTTAGTTCAAGAAGCAGTAAATGGTTGGAATAAAGCATGGAACAGTCAAGTAGATAACCCAGGTGCTATATTTGATAAGACAAAATTTAATTATTTAATTCAGAAGCAAGTTTCAGAAGGAATGAAAACCAGTTCATATGATCAAGATATGTTTGGTTTCATTGATCAAAAAGATCTTGCTAAGTTTAGTCAGATACATACATTATTATCTCAAGGGGGTATACAACAATTTACTGAACAACTTGAAGATTATTTAAAGCTAACTGATGAAGAGTTATTACAAGCATTCCCTGGGGAAGCTAAGGATATTGCAAATGGAAAGATTAGAGGGCGTATACAAGACTTTATCAACTATGCAGAAAAAACAGAATCAAACTACAATAATCTTAATGATAAGTTTGAAAACCCTTATGACCCATCAGCATATGAAGTAGGCACAAGAGAGTTTGCTTTAGAAGCATTAAATTATCAAGGGTACCAGCATGCAAAGTATTTGCTTATGTATACTCAAGATAATTTTGAGAGAGCCTTAGAGAGATCAGAATCTATTTTTAGTAGTTTAGAGATGGAGCCTTTATTTGAAAAAATGGCAGCTAAAGACATTTCTATTTTAACTTCTATTGATAATATAAATAGAGAGATAGCATTGCTTACACAAGAGATAATGAGTACTATTGAGATAGATGAGAATTCTGCAAAAGTACCTAATCAAGGTGTAGGAGAAACAAATAAAAGAAAACAACAAAAGATTGATAACTTACAAAGTATATTAAAAGTTATTTCTGATCCAAAGAATCAAACTAAGAATGGTGCATTTGATAGAAGAAAAATTACAAAGCTAAGACCAGCGTTTAAAAACTATGTAAGATACTTAGCATCTACAGAAGGATCTTTTTTAGAGAGAGATAAAGTAGACAATGCTTTAAAACAGTTAGTTGATTATCACGCATTAAAAGGAAGAGCTCAGGTATATGATAAAGCTGTAGAGTATTTATCTAATCCAGCAAGACTTAATGAGATAACACAAAGAACTGTTGAGTATGGTCAAAACTTGTATAAGAATATTAAAAGTCAAGTGCAAGCATCTATTGAAAAGTATTTAGAAATTACTGAGACAAATGAAGTAATGAATCAGTTGGCTGCATTAGGTGTCTATCCTGATCCATCAGAAACAAAAGCGTTTTTGCAAACAGGTGATATATCAAATCTAAAGACTTTTTATAATGAGAATGGTAAAGTAGAACCTAAAATAGATACAATATTATATGGTCAAATTGAAAGGATTATTGAACACTATACCAGCACTAGGGCAACTGAAGAAAAAACAGAAGCCACAGAAAAAAAAGAAACAGAAAAGGCAGAAGAAACCAGAACAGACCAAAATGACATCCTAAAAGATTTAGGTGTAGATGTAGAATTAGAAAAAACTAATGACACACCTATGCTAAATGAATTGTTAGAAAGACAATATAGAAAGTATAAAGCAACAGCAGCAATAAGTGGAGAGAATGTATTACTGTTTGAAGAGTGGAGAAACAGTATAGATGGTTTAAATTTTCAGAACACGTTTAATGCTTTAAAGAGAGTATGGGCATCAGGAGTTGTACTACAGGCAGATAGTGAAGGTAATCCTTATAAGACAGTTGTAACTAGAGAGAATGTTACTAAAGAAGAAGGATTCAAAGATTGGTTTAAAACAAGAGAAGTTAAAGAAAGCCCTATTGTAAAAAGAATATTAGATCAAGCAGGTTTAGTTATAACTGATATTGTTGAGTCAGAAACTGATTTAGGTCAAGAAGGTGATACTCTTAAAGGAAATAAGAATAGAAAGATATATAAAAGAGGTGCAAAAGCTAGTATAATTAGAATAAAAACTAAAGACCAAGAAACTGGAGAGCTAGTAGAAATATATAAATTGGTTGACAACAATGGTAATCCAATATCAAACAAACTACTAGAACTTATAGACTCTAAGTTTGGTGCTTTTAGTACGCCTGCAGAAGCAGTAGCAGCACTTAAAAAGATTGAAGCAACTGCACCAGATACAGCTACATTTTTATTTGATGAAGTTGAGTTACAACAAGGTGAAATATTATTTGATAAACTGGGTAACAAGTATATAGTGCTGAGTACACCTAAACAAGTTCAAGGTGGATACTTAAGAATTATAGAAGCAAGTAAGAATACTAATAACTTACAAGAAAGAGAAAAGTCTGTAATTAAATTACAACCTGGACAATTTAAAGGAAGGTATTCATTACAAGAAATTAAAATGGATCTGCTTCCTGCAACTACAAGTAGATTAGAGATCAATGATGTTATATCTCCATATCCTTATAAGAACAATCAAGAAAGCAGAGCATTAGCTCAACAAAGATATAATCATATTATATCACAGTTATCCCCTGTTGAACTTGCTCAACTTGAATTATACGTAATTCCAAACCCAGAAGCAGGGAAGTTAGGTAGATACTATGCTATAGAAAGTTCTGATGGTAAAGTATATAAAGAATCTAATCCATATATACGTAGAATAAAATCTAAGTATGATATTGGAATTAGAATAGCAGATGAAAAAGTTAGAAATAAAGTTAATCAAAGCTTAAGAGAAGCAGGGTTTCAAGTATCAGAAGATGTAAATGGTATTTTTGCATACTTACCTAATGAGTCATATGTGTTTTATGATAACCAGAAAAACCCAATTGACCCACGTAATATAACAAAAGAACAAGCTTTAAATACATTATATGTACCTAAAGCAATATCTAATAATCTAACAAAAGAAGAGACACTAGAATTAGCACGTAATAATTTTGCATTAAATGCAATGTTAGTTGAAACATTAGATGGTATGAATATATCTGAGCCAACAGCTATGTTATTACAAGCTTTTCCAAAAGATATTGGGCTTTCTATAGGTGGAGCACAAATGGCATATGGTCCAAAAGAGCTACAAGAATCAAGAAGCTTAAGTTCTTTAAACTATCAACATGCAGATACAGAAGGTAACTACTTGGTTTATGATCTTAAAAGAGATAAAGGAGGTAGAGGAAGAACTATCCAATCTAAAACTAACTTAGAAGGAAGAGATGCAACAGCATTAAGAAATAAAGTTAAGACAGCACTAGAGCAGTCTGGGCAATGGGATGCTATGATTGCAGGAACAGATAGATATTTAGCTGCTGTACTTTTACCTAACGGTCAATACGGATTAGTTAATTTAAAAACCACTAGATTTTCACAGGAAGAAGTTGAAAATTTATATACAGAACTTATTGAGAGAGCACAGCTAACTCAAAAAGAAAACCTAGATGAGAAAGGTGAAGCAAAAAATGAAGCATATAATATAGAATACAATGATGATTTGTCCAATGGTTTATTCATAAGTACTAAACCAGGTTTCAGTGTAGCTTTACAAGTAACTCCATGGGGTAAAATACAAATGGATGTTTTTGATAAGAATAGTAAGAAGCAAGTAGGTGAGACTATAACCATTAATCAAAAGATTATAAATGACAAGAAGATGTCTTCTGTTAAAAAAATTCAAACTTTAATTAACAATTTTAATGAAGACACAGAAATTAATCTTGCTGGAGTAAATGTTACAGTAAACAATTTAAGAAGATCATTTGCTGATACAGCATCAGTTGAAGAAGTTATAAATAATTCTGAAACTAATGTATTACCAAGTGTTATAGAAAATCAGTCTTTAAGAGTTATAGGAACATCTGCAGACATTCAAGCTTCAAGAGATGCTGCTGCAACAGTTAATGATAATAAAACTAATGATGTAAAACCTAATGCTCAATATACAATTGCTGAAGAAGCAGCAGAAAGTATACTTGATTTATCTGATGCAGAGTTTGATGCACAACTGGAAGAAGAGTTTGCAACCTTTAAAAAAGAATTCTTAGGTCACATAGTAAACAAAATAGTAAGAGGTGAAGAGTTATCAGCACGTGAACAACAAGCATATAAGTTTTTAGAAAGTAAAATCAATATGTTAGTTGCAAAAGAAGGTGGTGCAGGATCTGTAACTATTAACAATGACATAGAGTATACTGGTGAAAGAAGCCCTGGTGTAAAAGAATTAATATCTATCTACACTGGAGGAGGTTTATTTTTTAACATAGATGCTTCAGGTTTTGAGGTAGCAGAGTCACTTAAAGCTAACGGAGTATCACTAGAACAAGCCAAATCTGCAATACCTGGTCTAGGAGGAAAAATACAGGCTTGGTTTCAAAGAGGTGTTGATTATTTAGAACCAACACAACAAACTTCAAATACACCATTGGCTGTAGCTCAAGCTGAATTACAAGCTTTAAAAGCTAAATTGTCTGAAGGTGTAGATGGCAGAAGTGTACGTAAAGTATTAAAGAATAATGAAGAGTATCAGAAGCTAAAAGAAAAAGTAAGAAAGCTAGGTAACATAAGTAATAAGATTCTTCCTTTTACAGAATTAAATGAACAAGAAATTGAGAATATAGATACATTTAGTGCTTGGGCATTAGGAGCTTTACCATCATACATTACTATAGAAGATATAGATCAGCTAAGAAACAATCAAAAGGCTGGCGGTATGAGAGTTGGAGCCTTTGTAATGTCTTTAAAAAATATTGCTGGAGGACTTACAGTTGACGGAACTATTTATACTGGTGCCACATCTCCTTTTAAATATCATGAAGCTTTTCATAGTGTGTTTAGAATGTTATTATCTGATACAGAAATACAAAGATACCGTTCTATTGCTAGAAAAGAAGTAAGAGCTAAGTTAAGATCTGAGGGTAAAAACTTTAAAACAGAATTAGAAATATTTAGAAACTCTGCAGATACATATAGTAATATGACTGAGAAAGAGTTAATGAATGAATACTATGAAGAATATTTAGCAGATGAGTTTGAGAAGTTTAAAATGTCTCCATCAAAAACTAAGAGTTCTCCAGAGATAAAATCTTTGTTTACAAGAATTCTTGATTTTATTAAAACTTTATTTAGCACACCTGCTAAAAATGAGCTATCAGTTTTATTTGAAAGCATTGACGCTGGTAAATATCAAAATGCTCCATTAGCTAGTAATGAGTTTACACAAAGTTTACAGGAAGGTGTAACACTAGAAGCAAATGCATTAGTACCTTATAGTCCAATACAAACGGAAGATAACAGTGGAAATGTAAGAACAGGTTATTTATACTTAGATAATGATATTGCAGATCCTTTGATTAGAAGTATTGCTGCTATGTATTTAGATAGGACATCTAAAATTACAGAAGCAACATATAGTCCTGCCGTTGAAATGGATGAAATACTAAATGATTTTGCATGGTTATATAGCCCATCAAATCCAAATAACTTAGAAAAGAGTGATACTCAGATTGAAAAGTTAGAAGAGATTGAAGAAGCTTTTGATATATATGATGTAGAAATTAAAACAGAAGTAATCAAATTACTAAATGTTTTAGGTGATCAAATTAATGAAACTGATTATACATTAGATGAATTAGAAGATAGTACAGGTTTAAGAAGCACATCACAATATGATATTGATGCTTCTTTAATAGGAGGACATACCTCTTTATCCTCTAAGCTAAAAACATATATTGCTACTACTACTTTATCTGAAACAGATTACTTTGGTAATACAGAATTAAAAGATGGGGTACCTTTAATTGTTGCTGTAGATTTTGTAGAAGCTTACAATGGTTTGCTTAAAGCAGTTAAAAATATATCTGATCCAAAAAAGATTTTACAAAGCATGTATTTCTTTGGTCAGGAAAATGCACAAGTAGGTGCAGTAGTAAATAGATTATTACAAGATGTTGGAATTACTACTGATGAATTAGTAAGTTCTAAGTCATTGGGTAATCTTACTAATCCTAGTTTATTACAATCTGTTGTAAAAGCATTTGAAAACTTTAGAGTAGATTACATATTTAATGAAAGAGATGAGCTTGGTAATATTAGAATTTATTCTGCAGCTCAAAGAGATGATATAAACTCTCAACTTGACAGATGGAATCAAGCTTGGATAAGCAAATGGAAAATAATTAAATCAGATAAAAATACAAAAGACCAAACGCTTACTATGCTTGAAGAGTTTGAAACTTATCTGAGTGGAAAGAAACAACCTGCAAAAAAAGATAAGAAAGCTAGCTCTAAAACAACATTGACTAATCAAGCTCTTTCAGATATATCACTAGATTTTTCAAGAAAACTATTTGATTTGGTAGGTATAAGGTTAAGCCCTTTGTATTTACAATATAGTATATTACAAAACAGACCTAAAAACACAGTAAAACAAAAAGCATTAGTTAATTTATATAGTGATGAAACACCATTGCTTGCTACAGATATAAAAATGATGTCTGATATAATACAAAACAATGCTGATATTTTTGCTACTGATGATTCTGGTATGGACTCTAGGTTAAGAGAAATGAGTATACACAGTGCACCGTTTGATGAAACTATTGGTGCATCAGTATTTAAAAATCCAAATGGTGATTTAGTATACGCTCATCAAAAACCTACGTTACATTTAAAATCAATTGCTGATTTAAATAACCCAGGTAAAATAGATGAGTTAAAACTTTCTGATGAATATTTATTAAATAACTTCTTATTGAATAGTGCAGCTTTTGAATTGTTATCTGCTGAAAATAGATTAAAGGTTTTAAGAATAGCGGGGAGTAAAGTTGGACAAGTTTTATCATCTGAACAAGATTTAAATGATAGTATCACAGGAATTACTTCTACACAAACATATGGAGATTTTACATCTCAAGAGTTTGCATTAGCTGTAATCAATAACTATACAGCATTATTAAATACTAAGAGTAATAAAGTAGATAGTGTTGAGGGAGTAGATGTAAAAGGAAACAAGTTTAAAAGAGCATTGGCACCAGTATTAATTAGAGTAATGGAAGCGTCTAATACTGGAGATTTAATATCACTGCCTGTATTAAAGGCTGTTGATTTTAATAATGGTACATCAACTTTATCAGATAAATTAATTAATGTATTTGTAGATAGAATTAGAACTGAGTTTGCAAGAATAAATAGAGAAGCATTTACAATGGACTCTCTTACTCAAGAGAATGAAATTCTAGGTTACAATACAAAAAATGGTAGAGCATATCAGTTTACTAATAACTCTACAGTAATATCAAGTGATGTACAGGAAAAGCTAAGACAAATAGCTATTAGAGAAGGAAAAGCAAAAAAAGAAATAACTCTTGATGCTGCAATAAAAGAAATCTCTACATTAAAAGCTTTAAAGAATAATGTCAAGCTTAATCTTAATAACTCTTTTGATCAGTTTATGAATACCTTGACTGAATTGAACATGCTTAATGATATATCTAACAATGTATCAGAAGGCCCGGTTAATGCAGCAGGTGTACAAAGAAAAGAATTAGTTGATTCAGCTAGATTACTCAACCTTAATTATGATACTACTCATAACTTAAAACAAATATTTTTTAATGACTGGGCAAACACAGGAGCAATTAATGAAATTATTCTTGGTGATCAAGCTGTCTCTTTAAAAGATTCAGTTGATAGAATTAAAAGAGCAAAAATGCAGAATGCTGCATATGATAGTGCATACAGTGCTGTTAGTGCTCCATCACATGGAGTAACACACAATGTAGAAAAAATATCTCTGGTAACTTTACAAGAGCCTGTTGGTGAATCTAGTATAACAGGACAAAACATTGATCAAGCTGATGCACAAATGTATCTTACAACTAAAGCATTTAGATATTTATGGTTTGGTTTTGGTAGACTTAGCCCAAGTCAAGCAGCTATGATAGATAATATAGAAGCAGGTCAAAGCATTACCTCTGATGATATATTTGGATCAGTTGAAGCATCAGAAGGATATATTAAAAAAGGTGCAATGCTTAATTCTAAAAAGCTTGTATACGGAGATGGTTCTACTTTTCTTAAGATGTCTGCTTTTGTTCTTACACCTGAGTTTACTTCTAGACAACTAGAAGATGGAACCTGGATTGCTAAACCACATAGAGTTAAGCTACACAATTTAAGAGTTAAATTAGAAGCAATTGAGTCAGAACCAAATGCAGAAACATTAGGTATTGCAGCTCCATTGAGTGCAATTAAAATGAAGAAGCAAGGTGTTAATACTTTAGAAGAATTAGATAACCCTAAACCATTTACAAATCCTGCAACACAATTAGATGCTAGATATATGGGTCTACAAGTAATTAACCCAAGTAATAAATTAGAGATGTTAGATCCTACACAGATCAAACAAATAATTACATCTGAACAAAAAGATAATGTAAAGGTTGAGGCATTAGGATTAACTGTTGGTGAAATTAAGAAAGCATATAATAAAGCTATTTCACAAAGAGTTGTTTTAAATTATAAAAACAAAAGAAACTTAGTCTTTACATTAGAGACTGCATTAGATGAATTAAAATTATCTTCAAAACCAGGAGGAGGGGTTACTCCAAATTTAGCAGCATTCCTTACTTATGCACAAGAAGGTTTAAAAGCATCAAAGTCTAGTCAACAAATATTAGATTTCTTTTCTATGACTGATGGTGTTCAAAATTATGATCTTAACAATCCGTTGGTTGTTCAAAAAGCAGAACAGCTATTCTTATCTTATTTTAGCAAGGGAGTGTTGTCAGAAAAATCACCGGGTACTTCACTTACACTGTTATCAGATTTTGGTAACAAAGTATATAGAAGAGTTTATGAAGTAGAAACCATAGAAAAGAATGGAGACTTTATTACTATACCTGTTAGATCAGAGATAATTAGAGAAAAAACATTTGCTGAAGAATATTCTACAAATGATTTAACTGACCTAAATACTATTACATCTGACACAAAAGGTTTATCAGAAGGTTTAATTGTATTGGATGATTTAAGACATGGTCTTATGGAATATACAGACCCAAAAGATAAAAATACTTCTACTGGTCTGAGGTATACTGAGATGATGATGCCTTCACATTATAAAAATGTGATGGACTTAATTGAAAATGTACCAAGTGCTAAATTACCAGAAGCAATATCAAAAATGTTTGGTGTAAGAATTCCTTCTCAAGATAATCATTCTGCTGTAAACATGAAGATGGTAGATTTCCTACCAGCATACTATGGATCAACAGCAATGTTTGCAAAAGAACTTGTTGAAGTATCAGGAGCAGATTTTGATATAGATAAGGTTTTCTCTTTGATGAAAGAATTCTATGTGCAAGACGGAGAATTTATAGAGTATGGTAAAGGTAATTTATATGAAGAGTATATTAGATATGCAAATCAAAAAACAAATACACCAGGTACAACTTACTCTGAGGCATTAAGTTTATTTGCAGGCAATGAATTAAAGGGAGCAACTGAAGTTACAGATGCTCAAATAAAATCAGCATTAAAAGCAGGATTAGAAAAAAGAACTATAAGAGCATTACAAACATTAGGTTTGCCAGTTACGTCAAGTCAATTTGATACATATAATGAAAAACATGGTGTACCATTTGCAGCTCCATTAAACAATCAAGTTTTAGATTATAGATATGCTTTAATTGGTAACAAAGGTGTTTCTGAATCTAAGGATGGGGTGCCTATTTCTTATCAAGCTGCAAATACAAATGTTCTTTGGGATGCTAAGACTAGAACAGGTGTTCTTGCTGAGCTAGCAGAAGTTTCTGATGTATTTAAAGAAAGAATTGAAGAAGGGAATATTGATGTAGATAATATGACCGGTAAGATAAAAGCATTTACTGCTAATAAAGGGGCATCAATTGGAGCAGTTGTATTACCTAACTTATACTTAAGCTTGCTTACAGAGTATAACGTTAAACTTACTAAGAAAGCTGCAATATATTTGAATGGTCAAGCCTATAATGATTATGGTAAGACAGAATATAAACAAGGAGGTAGAAAGCAAGATGTTCTTTCAGCTTTAATAACAATGGCTACTGATAATGCTAAAGACCGTTTGGTTGCTAAGTTAGGTTTAAATAGACATGCTGTTGGTTTATTGGCTAATTTAACAGCATTGACTGTACCATTAAAGACAGCATTACTATTAGTTAATAATCCTACTATACAGGATATATATTCTCAGGCATTAAACAAATCTTCTAAATTAGATCCGGGAGTTAGTAAGCTTACAGATCTTACAATAGCACAATTAGAAAGGGTAAAAGGCAAAAGAAAATTTGTACGTGTTGATGATGCATTATTAATAGATGCACTTAATAACCCTGAAGATGTGAGTACAGATGAAATGTGGAGCATACTTAATGTGTTTTCAAAAGGAACACAGCTAAAAGAATTTACATCTAAGATGGGAGCTCCTACTAGTTTAACAAAAGGTTTAGGTGCTAGCATTGCTGAAGTAAATCAAAAATATAAAGACACTGCTTCTTTATTTAATGCTGCTCCTGGTTTAGAGTTACCTATGGATGTAAAACCTATATATTATGGAAACACTTGGCAAAATACTTATTTGAAAATATTTACTCAAATAACAAATGATTTATTGCCTGCTACTTTTATATCTACAATACCACAGTTTAATGAAATATTAGATCCTGCTATTAGTCAAATGAACACTAATACAATAGAGTTTACAGAAGATGTGATGGCAAAGGTGAGATTAGATTTACTTTCTTACTTATCTATTAAAGCATATCAGAAAAAAGGTTTGGATAGTGATGCTCAGTCAGTAGCAACATTAAGCAATGATATAATTTATCCAACAGAATATAATTCTATAGTAGATGTTATTGATAGATTGCGTACTACTGATGTAGGTAAGAATAATTTCTTCTTAGATAATTATGTGATTACAACAAAAGCATCAGAAAGTAATGCAGGATTTAATCAAGCAAACTCTAATACATTTAGACAACTTAATGCGGGTCAAAAGATTCAACTTCAAAATGACTTTGCTAAGCTGTATGGTTCATTAGAAACTAGAAATGATGCTAAAACAATCATTAACTATGAAATGGTTAAAGGTGGTTTACAATTGGGCTATGGTTCTTTACTATCAGTAATAAGCCCTGTAGTATTAACTTCTTATTTAGATACATTACCATCTGTTGAGAAAGCACTGAAAGGTGAAATATCATTTGTAGATACATTTGGTATAACAGTAGATGAGATGAAAGCTGAATTTTCTGATGGTTATTTATTATCTAATGCAAATAACTCTAAGTTGTTTACAATTGAGACAGATGAAATAACACCATTACCAAGCACAGTTAGATATGATAGAACAGAAAAGAAATTAGTAATAAAGAATACAGAAGGATCTGCTGAGGCACCATTAGTTAAATACTTAAGAGTTGGTTTTGGTAATGTAACAGGTCAAAAAGTATATAAGACATTTAGATATAACACTCAGTTATCATCTATCAAACAAAATGTATTTAATGAAGTAGATACAATGGGGTCTAATCAACAAAATGGAATTGGATTTATGTTTGGAGATAGACCAACATATACTGAAGTTAGAGAATATGTAAGAAGCAACGGAGGGGTAGCAGGTACTGCTTTAGATGTTAAAAAGATTGAATCAGAAATAAGTGAAATGTCAATTGATGAAAATAAGTTTGTTCAGCAAGAGGCTTTAAAAAATGAAAGTTCAATAATTACAGCTACTGAAGAGGGTGTAAATATTAGTTATGATGTAGAAGGCAGAGGTGTTAATATATCAGATATAAAACAACTCAAGGCTCAAAAGAAAGATGATAAACAATCAATAAATGAACAAGAATTAGAAGGAAATATAATAGAAGATGTTGATCAAGCAATGCCAGAGATGACAGCTGAACAAGAACAACTTACATTAGATTTACAATTTGAACTTGCTGATTCTTATGATATAATTACTGAAGAGTTTGATGCTATTACAAAAGATAAAGCTGCTAGACTGACATTAATTAATCAAAATTTGTTTCCTTTGTCTAATATGATTGAGGCATATGAAAGCAGGTTTTCTAAAGATGCAGCAAAGACATCTGAAGAGAGTCAGAAAGATTTTATAGATAATATTAAACGTTGCATATTAAAATAGATAGAAATGGCAAAATGTCCTAATAAAAATACAGGAGAATATAGAGCATTGCAAGATGTATACAATACTGAATTAGTTACTAATGATGTTATTAATACATGGCAAGAGCTAAATAACTCAGATGCTTTTCCTACTGTATTAGAAGCAGCAGAAATGGTTAATGATCAAAAGATAGCTTTTTCATTAAAGCAAAAAGATTTTGCTGATAGTCTTTTGACAAACTTAAGCAGAGAGAGAATAGGATCTATGTATCAAGGGGTATTCTTTTTGAATAACTCTAATCCAGCAACCAGGGAGTATGATGAAATGTTTTTATCTAGCAATTTAAAAAGATTAAAAAGATATTTAGAAATAAATAATATACCTGAATCTACTGTAAGTATAACTAGAACTCCTAAATCATATGTTGTGCAAGTCAATGAAGACATGTTCACAGCAAGAGACTTAATAGAGAAAACAAGATCATGGGATACTCCAAGATCAAGAGCTGTGGTATTACATTTAAAGAAAATGTTTCCACAAGTAGATATAAAAATGTTAAGTGTAGCAGATGCAAAAAATCTATATGAGTCTTTACCTGCATGGAAAAAAAATAATGTAAACTTTTCTAGAGTTAATTCATTTTATGTAGATGGTACAGCTTACTTAATAAAAGGAAGAGTAACAGACGAGACAGCAATTGAGGAAATACTACACCCATTTATAGACGCAGTTAAAGTAGACAATGAAGGTTTATTTAACAGTTTGCTTGGTGAAGTAACTACTAACTTCCCTGCTATGGTTCAAGAGATTGAAGCAGAATACAACAAAGGAAGAACCTTTAATGATGTTGAGAGAGACTTAGAAATAGTAACTCAAGGATTGGCTAGATACTTTAAAAAAGAATTTGAGCAGAATCCTACACAAAGATTTGTAGAAAAAATTAAAGAGTTATTAGAATGGTTTAAGAATGTAATCAATAATCTTAATGAATACATTACAGGTAGACCATTAACTGTAGATGTTATTAACTCAAATAGTTCTATGTCTGATATAGCTAAACTATTAAATACTGAGGGTATCCAATTTAAATTAACTAAGAGAGTTGATGGTAAAGTTAGATATAGCTTAACGCCTAAGAAACAAAAGTTAATTGATAAAATTATTTCTGAATCAAGTGGTCCACAAAGAGCAGTCATCAAACGCTTGTTTCATCAAGCAATGAATGTTGATGAAGTTATTGATTCATATTCAGCTAATGCAAGTGATGGATCAACAATTGTTACACTTAATAAAGCAGACCATACATATGTTGATATAACTAATGGTGAAATATTTACTTCAGTTACTACAGCAATTAAAGGTAAGCTGGCTAATCAGAAAGATGTACAGCTTAATTTAGATATTGGAAATGATGTTGATGCATTGTTAGATGCTTTGGTAGCAAATGAATCTGTAGCTAGTGTTATGGATCAAATGATCATGTTAAATGAAGAGCAAGCAAAAGAAGCATACAACATTCTAGATACTACATTAAAGAATATTAAGCCAGAAGGCTCAATAGCATTAACACAAGTTGTAGTTTTTGATGAAGCAACAAAACTTGCTGGTACAGCTGATTTAGTAATTGTTGATAGAGATGGTAGTATTAGAATAGTAGATTTAAAAACAAGCAAGAATGCTTTAAGTACTCAAGCTATAATAGATACTAAAGCCGGTAGACAACAGAAGTCATATTATGATAAAGAGTGGGGCCTTTCTCCTGAGAGTTTATTAAAACAACAAGGTATAGACAAGCTGTCAACTAGAACTCAACATAACTTACAAGTGAACTTGTACAGAAGAATGTTTGAGAATATGGGGTATAAAGTATTTGAAGGGGACCGTGCTGCATCTACTATACATGTTACAGTAGGCATAACAGGTAAGGGTCAAAATCAAAAATTTACAGGAGGGATAACATATGATCAATTAATTGACCATCCATCTAGTGAAAATATAAACATGGTTAACATGTTAGTTCCACTATTGCAAGATAACCTTAATGCAGAAAGACTTGAGGAAGAAACAAAAAATGCTGAAGATGCAGTGTTTAGAGGTTCAGAACAAATAGAAGAAGATGCTACATTAGCAGATAAGATAGAAGCAGAAAAGTTTCCAGAGTATAATGTCATTGCAACTGCACTGAATACTTATCAATCAGCTATGATAGATACTAAAACTGCAATAGAACAAGTAAGAAGCTCTATCTATATGGATAGAACAAAAACTGCAGAAACAGAATCACTTGCTTTAGCTATTGCTTTTATAAGTATAGCAAAGAGTGAGGGTCCAATTGCTAGATCAGTTGCTTTTACTCAGCTATTACAAGATGCAATAAAACAAATTAGATCTTTTACTGAGTATATAGAAGATCCAAAGAATGTTGGCAAGCCTGAATATATTACTTATGTACTTAATTTTGATAGATTCATAAACAAATTTAAAGGTTTACATACTTTAGAAGGTACTGAGATAAAAGAGTTAAATGCTACACAGAGATCATTGGTTTTAACAATGGGTCAAAGCATTAACAAACTTACAGGAGGATCATCAAAGACTGACTTAGGACTTATAAAAGACGCACTAAACAATTATGTAAAAGAAGTTATAAGAACTAGATCATCAAATGAATTTGGTGCTGATGGTAGTTACTTTACTAAGGAAGACTTGGATGATTTAATGACTCAAGCAGATGATATTAGTTTGGTAGATCTTTATACAAGAGATATGGCTACGTCAACAGATGTTATGTTAGCTGTTATGGATAAAATCTACAAAGCAAAAAAGCAAGAGCTTTTAGATAAGATTGGACAAAGAGAAACTCTTATAAGAAATGCTGGACAAAAATTATTAAAGCTTTCAAACAATAAGGATTTAGAAAAGCTTTATGACTTTATGTTAGAATATTCTGATGATGGTCAATTTACAGGATTCTATGTTAAAAGAATAGGTCAACAATATTATCAAATGCAAGATGAGATAAGATCTAGATTATATGATAATGAAGGAGACCCATATTACTATAGAGACATTACCAATCTAGATGATGCTTCTAAAGAAGACATAGACTATAATATAAAGTTAGCAAATGATAAAAGAGCACTTAGTGATTTCTTTAGAGCTGAGATTAAAAATGAATCAGGAAACCCAGTAGATGGAGAGTACCATGGTTATACACAAGAGTTTAAAGATGCAAGAGACATTTATGAGTACTTTGTTCCTGGTGATGAATCTAATCCTTACGGTAATTGGTATAGAAAACCCAACATATCTGATGCAAAGTATACAACATATGAAGCTAAGTATTATGACATGCATGCGTATACCAAAGCTGTTAGAGTAAACGGTCAACCTATTGGATCAATAGTTAAAGATCAAAGTTTCCGTGCAGCTAAAAAGAAATTTGTTACTGCACTTAGCACATCAAGATCTGGTAGAGATATGACTAGTGAAAAGTATGGGAAAATAATGAAGCCTAACAATGCATTAGAACAAGCTCAAAAAGAATTTTATGAACTTTTTGTTGGAATGTTTGAAGGAGAGTTATTAAAAATGCTACCAGGTGGTGTTATGAATCAAATGACAGGTAGAGTTCCTTTAGTGATGAATGGTGTCTTAAATGAGCTTAAAGGAAAGAGCAGTCTTTATAATAAACTTTATGCATCAACAATAGGAAGCAGAGCTTGGAATACATTTAAAAGAACATCATCAACTAAAGGTATTTCATTAGATGAAAACAACAACTTGGTAAACTCAATGCCTATATTTTATACTGGTGTACCTAGAACAGATGCTGAGCTAGACAAAGTATCTAAAGAAATACAAGCTAAAAAAGATGAGTTAAAAAAAGGTGAAATTAGTTCAGATGATTATAAAACAGATATAGCAGCACTTAATGGTAAAAGACAACGGTTAAGATCAAAACCATCAATGGGTCAGATAAGTACAGACTTAACTTCAAGTCTATTAAAGTTTAGTGCAATGGCACAAAACTATGAGACTATGAGTACTGTAGAAGATACCATGAATGCTTTTGTTAAGGTTATAGAAAGTAGAGAGTATGAACCTTCTGGTGATACTAAACTAACTACAGTAACTAAAGATGGTATAAAGAAAGCAGTTGGTGTAAAAGCAAGTACAAGCACACAACAAAGTAATGTAGAAAGAAGAGCAAAGAAGTGGATAAACATGGTCTTCTATGACAATGAGCTTATAAGTAAAGGTGCTTTTGATAAAATAGCAGATGGGTTAATACAACTGTCTTCTTTATCTTATGTAGCATTTAACCCATTTGGTAACTTTAATAACTACGTTATAGGTAGAATAAATAACAACATAGAAATGTTGGGAGGCAGGTTCTACAAGAAAGGATCTTATATGAGGTCTTCTGCTGAGTTTAATAAAAAAGCTTTAATGTCTTTAGTACAAAGAACTTCTTATACAGGAGAAAGCACACGTGATCTTGCTGATATAGCAACGTTTGGTATGATACCTGGTTTAGGAAAATCTGATTATGATCCAAAGAAAGCTAATAATAAGTGGGAAGCTTTTGTAGATATGTTTAGAATGATGGACAGTATGTCAGACTTACGTGAACAAGGAGCAGGTTATGAAACTTCTCAAGGTAGGAGCTGGTTTGAAAGAGCTTCTGAATGGGGTTATGTTATGCAAGATGCTGCAGAATATAATGTACAAACTAAAGTAGGTATGGCAATGCTTATGGATATTGTGGTTAAGAACACAACTAAAGGCCATCCATTAGAAGGGACAGAACTATCTTTTTATGATGCATTTACTTATAATTCAGAGACTCATAAAAATGAAATTAAAGAAGGTTTTAATACAATCATATATAATGGGGTTGAGCAAGAGTACACTGATGCAATTAGATATGAGATTAGAAATAAAATACGTGAGGTAAACAAACAGATACATGGTAACTATGCTAAAGAAGATAGAATGGTTATTCAAAGTAATACTATTGGAAACCTTGCAGCTCAATTTAAAAAGTGGGTGGCACCAGCAGTAAGAGCTAGATACCAAAGAGAATACTTTGATCAAAACTTAGGTTGGATGGAAGGAAGATATTTATCTTTTTGGTCTTTCTTAGGTTATGCTAAGAGAGAAATTATGAAAGGTAATATTGCCTTTACTACTTACGGTCAAGGGTTTATGGAAGCCCAGGTTAAGACAGTGACGGGAAAAGATGGTGTTAAAAGGAAAATAGGATATGATGGTAAAGGTGGTAATGCAGATCAACGTGCTCAGAATAAACTGTTTGGTTTTTACAGAACTATGGGTGAGATAGGTATCATATTAAGCACATTAGCAATCAGCATGATCTTAGATAATATACTTTCTGATGATGACGATGATGACTTAACTAAAAGACTTAAGAATATGATTAAGTATCAAGCACAGAGAGCTTATAAAGAAACTGTAATATTTAATCCTATTCCAGGTTTAGGTGGATATACACAAATGCGTCAGATGTTTGACTCACCATTAGCTGCATCAAGAACTATGGGAGAGCTAGCAGAAGCAATGTATTATCTTGTAGCTACACCTTTAGCATATACAACACAAAGCAAAGATGAATTTTATTTAAACTCTGAACATGTATATCAAAGAGGAAGTAAAAAAGGTAGTTTAAAAGTTTATAAAAACTGGAAAGATGTTCTTCCTATTATATACTCTATACAGAAATACAACTCATACTTACAGAATGATGATTTTTATATGGGAACTAAATAACTAATACCAGACATATTAACAGGTAAATAATTTTAATGTACCACTTAGAAAGTGTATATTATTGTATAACCGTTGAATATTAAATGGCTCAAAGAATTAATAAATGACAACTAAATTATCAATAGTGAGTATAACAGCCTTCTGTACGTATTTATGTACGTACTTTTTTGATTTATCAATGGAAAACATGGAACAGTACCTGGCGGTTTGTTCAGTATTATGGTTAGATGGCATTTTTGGAGTGTGGGCTGGCTGTAAAAGAGAAGGCTTTAAAACCTATAAAGCATTAAGGATAACCAAGAACACCTTTACATGGCTGGCAATTCTAACAGTCATACTTATGATAGAAAAAGGTTTTGATGGAACAGGCTGGCTATCAGAAGTAATTGTAGTTCCCTTTATGATACTACAACTTATAAGTGCTCTAAAGAATGCTTCAATGGCAGGTTTGATAAAAACAGATGAGCTTAACAAAATTCTAGATAGGATTGATAATCATAAAGGATTAAGAAAATAAACTATTAGTTTATGTCAAAAAGTCTTTAAGGAAGTGTCCTATCCAAGCAATTAATCCATTTACATTAAGAACAACAAGATTCCATTGCTTACGTGATGAAGTCTGTACAAGTACACATATAAAACCTAGTATAAATAATCCCGGATGCAATGTCCACTGAGCTGCTATCAAAAAGCCTGCACCCATATAACCTATACGGGATGCAACCTTCTGATACGCTGTAAGCTTATTATTATAAGCTAACAATTGGAGTATTTTTTCTTTAACCTTCACAACTTGAACATTCTAATATGTTACGTGCAAAATCCTGAGCACTACTCTTACTAAATTGATAGTACAAAGTTTTTACACCTTCTTCCCAAGCATACAAATACAGTTGATTAATCTGCTTAGCTGATACAGATGGATCAATCATTAAATTAAGAGATTGTGATTGATCAATATACTTCTGTCTTTGTGCAGCTTGTAAAACAAGTTCTTTAGGAGATATTTCAACAAAGGATTTAAATACTTCTTTAGTAGGAAAGTCAAGGTGTTGCACAGACCCATCTTTACTTAGAATAGACTTCCAAGTTTTGTCATTGTTTAGACCATACATTTCAAGCTCTTTTTCTAAGAATGGGTTTTTATATACAGTCTTAGACTTAGCAAGATCTTTAATGAAGTAGTTAGACTTAATAGGCTCTATACCCATAGACACAGCACCGTGAATAAATGAACTAGACTTAGTAGGAGCAATGGCCATAAGAGTAGTGTTAGCATACCCTTCTCTAAGAGATGAATAACCATACTCATTGTGTAACTCTCTAGAAGCAATTTCACTTCTGTCTTTAAGAGTTCTAAAGATCTCACTGTTCAACCCTTTAGCTTGGAGTGAGTCAAACTCAAGAAGCTTAGATTGAAATAAAGAATGATAACCTAATACACCAAGGCCAATAGCTCTATGCTTTTCAGCAAAGTTAAACGCTCTCTTCATGCCTGGCATAGTCTCAGACTTAATAATGAATTCATCCATTACTGCGTTTAAGAAATATACATATGTCTCAATTGCATCAGTTTCTTTTATCTGGTCCCAGTGTAAAAGATTAATAGAACCTAAGCAACATACAAAAGAATTATAGCTATCTGTAGGAAGCTGAATCTCAGAGCACAAGTTAGAGGCTGTGATCTCCATACCAAGTTCTTTGTAAGGAGAGTTATTATTGCTACTATCTTTAAACATTATGTATGGAAAGCCAAACTCAGATCTACGCTGTATTATTTTTGCCCATATCTTACGTTTCTTTCTATCTCCTTCTTTCATCTCTTCCATCCAAGTATCACCAACTGTAACACCATACTGTAGATTTTGTATTGGGTTTCCCTCAGTACCAATATCTAGGAACTCATCAATGTCTTGATGTTCTACAGGTAAATATACTGCACAAGCACCACGTCTAGCTTCAGATTGTTTACATACATCTACCACAGTGTCATACATTCTAGCATAGTGAATAGGACCGTCAGCATGACCTCCTGTAGATATTTCACTTCCTCTTGGTCTAATGTTACCTAAGTAAGCACTAGTACCACCACCATACTTAGACATCATTCCTATTTCACGTCCTGCGTTAAGTATACTGTCTAAGTTATCATCTATGTTGGATCCATAGCAGCTTATAGGCAAACCTTTTTGTTTACCAAAGTTAATCCATACAGGAGTAGACAGAGAGTAAAACCCTCTTGCCATATAGTCCTCAAACTTTTCTGCAAATCCTTTTATATTCAAATACTTTTCTGCTTTAATAGCAATGTCTTTGATTCTTTGTTCTGGTGATTCAGTAATATATCCCCTTGATAAAAATGTGCGGCTGTCTTCATTTAGCCAGTAATACTTATTATATTCCATGTCTTTGGTTTTAGAACAAGTCATCAACTGTGATGCTCTTGCTTTTTTTATTATAGTCTACACTCTTTTTGTAAAAGAAGTCTCCCTCCTTGGTTCCTGTTATCTCTATGTCAAACCATTCTACTGATTTTAATATTTCTTTATTTACTTCAAAGATTGGTTTCATACCTATCTTTTCTAGAGAGTTATTAAATCTGTTTTTTATAAAGTGATAGATTGTTTGTTTTGGTAAGAACTCAAGCTCTCCTTGTTCAAAGATCCAATCTAGTATGCTACACTCTGCTCTATATGCTTTTCTACATGCAGAATAAATGAGCTCTTCAAACTCTGCATCAAACCACTCAGGGTTTTCTTTCTTAATAATATTAATAAGTTCAGCACCAAAGTTACCATGTATCTCTTCTTCTTTACTAGTAGCTTCAACAACATTAGATATACCCTTGAGTACATTTTTTTCTTTGTTAAAGCTCATCATAATTAAGAACTGACTAAATAGACTTACGTGCTCTATAAATAAAGAGAACAGTAGCACAGACTTAGTATACATTTTATTGTCTCTAGAACGTGTACCATCTAGGTACTTCTTTAAGTACTTAAGTCTACCTTCTATTGCAGGCACTTTAACTACTGATTGAAATTCTTCTTCTAACCCTAATATTCTAAGTAGTCTAGCGTAAGCATCTTTATGTCTTACTTCTGACTCAGCAAAAGTAAAACCTACATCACCTACTTCTGTTATAGGCATGCGTTTATAGAGATCACCCCAAAAGGTTTTTACATTTACTTCTATCTGTGCAATTGCAAGCATTGTCTTTTTAATGACATCTTTTTCTTTGCTAGTTATATTTACTTTAAAATCTTGTATGTCTTCTGTGAAGTTAAACTCTGTGTCAATCCAGTAGGAATGTCTGATAGCATCCTTGTATGCTAATAGTTGTGGGTACTCATAAGGTAATATATTTACTCTAGACTTAAAGATGTCTTTATTCATAATTAAAATTTTTTATGGGTTAAAAAAGCTGTATATCTACATAAGAGAAATACAGCTGCTTGGTATATATAATGTAAGAAATTTTGATTAGACTGAAAAGTCTATACAAACAATTTTACAAATGTTATAGTAAAAAAAATAAAACCTAATTCAACACCACCCATAGGACGGTAGTTATCATCTTCACAAAGTACTTCACAGTTGACTGTTTTTATGCCCAAAAGTGTTTCTGTTGGAAAGAGTTCTAAGGAAAATTTAGATTTAAATTGTAGGTGATCAATTTTGTTCATGTGGTTTTCTTATTGGTTAATGTCTAATTTTGTTAGTAAAATTTTGTATATTATACATATGCAAGCAAGACAAAGATAGCATTAATATATGTGTTTGAGTTGCTTAAGTGATACAAAATTTGTATATTATTTATATAGTACATTAAAATACTTTATCATGTTTAAAAAAATAGTAAACGTTTTATGGACGTATGGCCCTCAAGATTATTGGAGAGCTGTATGGTCAAAGACTTCTATAGATGAAAAAGCTGAGAAGACTTTGGTTGAAATAGTTAAAAGATATAAGCTTACTGCAGATGAATTAGCTGATGTAGGTAGAGCAATTAAAGAAGTTGGCAGTCAACTTGCTGATGTTAGTGGTGCTGTAAAAGGTAAAGCTAGAAAAGGCAGAAAGAAAAAAGAAGTCAAGTAATGAGACAAGTGTGTTTGTTAATTCAATGGATTACAAAGGGTAAAGTCTGTTTAGGATATTGCCGTCAAGGATTATGTAACAAAACAAAAAGTAAATTATAATGGAAGATTGGCAATTAGAAATAGCATTTCATTGGCCCCACAATAGATTTGCACTAGGATGGGAGTTTATAGATAGTGATAAGGAATATGATTATAGAACTATTAAATTATATTTGTTTATAGTAACATTAACTTTTGATTTTTAAATTATGGCAAAGAAAAGACCATGTCTATCAAAAGGAAAAATGAGTAGACAAAAAACAAAGATGCTTATGAGATCTGGCGGTGAGCTAGAAGAAATCATGATGTCTTCTGTAATAGAAAAGATGAATAGAGGCGGTAATGCTGAGAGAATTGTAAGAAACAATGAAACAGGAGTAGAATCAAAGCAAGCTTATAAATTAGGAGGTGGAACCCATAACACATATAGTGGACCATCTAAAACTAAGAGAAGTAAAAATAGAAAGAAATGAATATCTTAACGGATGTATTAAGTTTATTAAGAAGAGGTGTCTTTGCAAAGAAAGCAGAACCTAATGATGTCTTAGTGTTGGGTGTTAATGAAGAGCCTGATATGACTGGGGTTGCTTCACCTATACCTTATAAAAGTGTAAAGCTAATTAAGATTAAAGATCTTAAAGTGGCATCAGAATCATGTGATCTAGAAAATGTACCAGCAATTAAAAACCCTAATACACCAGGTGTCTATCAGAAAACAGATATAGATCCTGTAACAGAAAAGTGTACTAATTATTTCCGTTCATTAAAATCTTTAAGCAGCAATCTTACTCTTGCTATTTCTGCTGATGATAATTACATTGAGCTAACAACAGAAGGAGAACCTAATCTTGCAGCTAATGTAGGAAGTGGTGCTGAAGTATGGAAAGATAAAGTTGGTGAGACACTTAACTTTAGAAGTATAGTACAGGGAAGCAATATAGTTGTAGCACAAAGTACAAATCAAATATCACTTAGTGTTCCCGCAGGTGCAGGTTTAAGCCTAACTACAAATGGAACATCTGGAGCAGCAACTTTAGCAAGTGGTGTTTTAAATATTCCTAATTATGCATCAGGTGGAGGTGGCGGTATGACTAGCTTCAATGTATATGATGAGAATCCAAGTGGTGCAGGACCAGGCTTTACTGTAAATGATTCAGATAATGTTTTATTTTGGGGACGTAATGGAGTAGGAACAATAACTGGTGTTCCTTTAGGTTCAACAGCTAATCCTAAGTCAGTAGCAATAGCATTAGATCATTATTATAAAGCATATATATGTAAGATAACTCAAAGTCTTACTAATGACCCAACAGAGACTATAGTATATAATGACACAGGATTAACATTAACATGGTCAAGAGTGGGTGTAGGACAATATAGAGCAACTTGGTCTACACCAATAACTGCTGGAGATGACTTTATAATAAACCCTATGCCAGTATTTAAAAATGCTCCTAACAGTATAAATGTAATTGCAGCTACTAATTCTAGTTTTACAGTAGTTACTAATAAGCTTGATGCTAGTTTAGCACCTGAAGAAGATAGTGTATTGTTAGACACACCAATAGAAATAAGAATTTATCAATAGAAAATTATGCCAAACTTTATAACAAGATTATTTTCAGGCGGAGCAACAAAACTAGTTGAAGGTATAGGTGGTGTCTTAGATGAACTTATAACATCAAAAGATGAAAAGTTAGAAGCTGCAAGAAAAATTAAAGAACTAATTGCAAAGCATGAAGTAGAGATGGAAAAAGAAATCTCTACTAGATGGGCTGCAGATATGGCCAGTGATAGCTGGCTAAGTAAAAACGTAAGACCAATGGTTCTTATATTTTTAGTTATATCAACTGTCATTTTAATATTTATAGACGCAGGTGTTATAGACTTTAATGTAGAAGATAAATGGACAGACTTATTGCAGTTAGTTTTAATAACAGTAATAGGTTCATATTTTGGGGGAAGGTCTCTTGAAAAAGTAAATTCAATTAAAAAAGATAAATAATGGCAAAAGCAAAAGAAAAATACAACGTAGGTGGTGCAACTTATGGAGCTGGAGATGGAGATATGTCTCCACAAAAAGTAGCAATGACATCAATGGCTGCAGGTGGTGGACTAAAAGGTTTTATGGCTGGCGGTTCTGTATTAGATCCACTTATGAATAAAGCATCTTATGGTAACATGGGAAGAGCTAAAAAGAAATAAGATTATGGAAAACAAAGTAAAATGTAAATGTGGACAATCACAAGATCCAAGTGGAAATTGTGATGGCTCTCACGTAAAAAATAAATAGTCATGGCAAAAAAAATAAAAGAAGTAACTAACGGTTATTTTAACCCTACATCTATTCCACAAGCTATACAGCAAAAAAAGAATAGAAGAAAGGTTGAAGCAAGAATTAAATTGGCTAAGAAAACAAATTTAAATCCACCACAAAAATCTACTAGAGCAAGTGAGCCAGTTCAATCTGCTGCTTTCAAAAGTGGATATTGTAAATAAAATAAAAAAAAATGGGTTCACTACTGCAAGACGTAATTGGATTATTTTCCAAAAAGAAATACGCACCAAAACCATATGATCTTAATAAAGATGGTAAGGAAGATTACTTAATTTTATCTACTAAAGTAGATAGTTCTTTAAATGTTATGGCATACCTGCCAAAACTAGAACAAGAGTTAATTTCTATATATGATCTTGCAGCAGTTATTGCTGGTGGTGGTAATACTACATATGATTATAGTAGTGCAGGAAATATAGATGGTTCTGTTAACTTAATACTTACAGGGTCAGATGCTACTATAGATATAGTAAAACTTATTGGTGGTACAAACATCTCTTTAGTTGATGATGGCTCTAATAATGTTACTATAAATAGTACAGATCAGTTTGTTGGAACTGTTACTAGTGTAGACGCTGCTACTAATGGAAATGCAATTGCAGTCTCTGGAGGTCCTGTTACAACTTCAGGTGTTCTTACATTTAATTATTTAGGTAATGCAACTCAGTATGTTAATGGTGCTGGAGACTTAGAAACTTTTCCAATAGTTGGATCAATGAGCTCATGGAATGTAGGTGGTGAAGGTGGTTTTTCAGTAACAGATGGAGAAAGTGTTTTATTTATAGGAGGAACAAAGCTTACTTCTATAGCTAGCAGTGGAAATCAATCAGTTACATTTAGTCATGATAATACAACTAGAACTGATACAACATCAGCAGTATCACCAGCAGGTGGAGATACATTTACAGTAGTAGATTCTATTACACAAGATGCAACAGGACACCCAACAGCAGTAAATGTTAAAACAGTAACCTTACCTAGAGAGTCAACTGTACCAAAAATGACATCAACCGTTTTTGGTACTGGTAAACTATGGAGTGATATTGTACAAGTACAACCAGCAGCAGCTGTATCAGAAATAGGTGAAAGAACATATGGAGTTCAATTTAATGATGCAGACCAACTTGTTGTTAATGTACCATGGGTTGAAGGATCAGGTGGTGGAGGAACAGTTACAAGTGTAACAGAAGGTAACGGAATAGTTGTAACAGGTACAGCTACTGATCCAGTAGTAAACGTAGAATATGCAGGACCTAGTAATGCAATAATTATTGCACCTACAGTGGCACCAACAGCAGAGGATTACATTTGGTTTAGTGATTCTAGTGATAATGGTGATATTAAAAAAGGATTAATATCTACTTTTCCAGCAAGTGGTGGAACAGTAACTAGTGTTGGTTTAGCTGCACCTTCAGCATTCACTGTAACTAATAGTCCTGTAACAACTAGTGGAGTATTAACTCTTGCAGGTGCAGGAGCAACAACAGATTATATAGATGGGACAGGTGCTTTACAAGCTTTCCCTTCTATTCCAAGTGTACCAGCAAATATAGTTGAGACAGTAGATACTACAGATGGTACATTTATAGCACTTACACCTGCATCTGCTACAAGTGGAGCTGTTGTTGTTACAGCAGATCTTTCAGCAACAGGAACTGCAGATAGTACAACTTTCTTAAGAGGTGATAATACTTGGGCAGCAGTTCCAGGAGGTAATGTTGGGACTGTAACTGACTTTGGATGTGATGTAACTCCAGGTATAGCAGATTCAATAGTACCTGCTGTAGCAAATTCAACTACTACACCTTTCTTAACTTTAGAATTTAAAGGGGTACCAGGTCAATATGTTAGAGGTGATGGTGCATTAGAAACATTCCCTGTTATTCCTGCAGCAGTACCAGTGATGACATCTACGGTTACTGGAACAGGTAAATTATGGGATGATACAGTACAGCTTGAAGCAGCTGAGGCAGTATCAACTGTTAAAGATAGAACATACGGTGTTCAATTTAATTCAGATGATCAATTAGTTGTAAATGTACCTTGGTCAACAAGTGGGGTATCAACTGATGAAAAATTTAAAATTGATGCAGCAGATACTCAAGCAGGTTACTGGCTTGACAAAATAAGTATGGGTTCTGGTATATCTCAAACTACATCTACTGATGGTAGTGGGATTAAAACAATACAACTAAATACAAGTCTTCCATCAATTGTAAATAGTATCAAAGTAGGTAGTTCTACCAAAATAGGTAAATTTGAGTTTACAGGTCCAGGAGTTACAATGTCTAACGGTACTGGAGGTATAGATGCTATAATTGATTTTGCTCAATCAGCTTCAGGTATTGAGTCATTAAGTACATCATGGCCAAGCGGTGCAAATGTAGCAATGACTTTAACAGAAGTTAACTTAAATGGTCCAAATACACAACTTAATTGGGACGTTCAAGGTACTACAGCACAATACATAGATGGTACTTTTAAACTACAAACATTCCCAACAATACCTACTGCATATGATGGTTGGTTGCTTGGTGGTGACTTAGGAACTTCTGAAGATATTAAAGATGGAAACACAGCAAAGATTGCTGGTGGTGTTGGTTTAACAACTACAGTAACTGCAACAGATACATTAACAGTTGACTTAGATAACACTGCTGTAACTGCAGGTGCTTATACAAATGCTAATATTACAGTAAATGCACAAGGTCAAGTTACTGCAGCTAGTAATGGATCAGGCGGTGCTGTTCTACCTTATGAAACATACGTTGCAACATGGACTCACCCAAAAGGTGCTCCTATCACATTGACTCAGTTAGAAAACACAACAGGCTGTGAAATTACTTGTACTCTATCAAAAGTAGGTCAGTACACTTTTACTATACATGCACCAGGTCAACCTACAACTGCATGTGAAGATGCACGTACTAAAACTATATGGTGTTTAGTAGGTGGTAGATCTACAATAACAGAAGGAATTGATCCTGCAGAACTATATTTTAGAGAAGTTCCTGTTTCAATAAGTGGACCACGTACAGTTGAGATTGATTTTCTAAATGAAGACAATACACCAACTACAATGGGCTTACATCAAGGTAATATTGAAATTAGATTTTATCCAACAGTAGCAAAATAAAAGTATAAAAAAGAAATAAAATGAGTGTATACATACAAGAGGTCTTAGGCCTACTAAAAAGAAACAAAAAGAAACTGGTCCTTGATAAACAAAGAGATCATTTTGAATTTGGTAAACTATATCAAAATAGTTCTTTAAACAATGCAGGTACCTACGGTCCAAGAATGGAACCTTTTGTAGTTAAATGGGGTGATCTTGTATGTCAAGCAACTGAAAATCTTACTAGAACACAACCAGGTTCTGGTAATTTAGGTTTTGTACCAGTTTATACTGTACCAGAAGGAAGTTGTGCATGGGACACTGTTATGGACTCAATCATAACTCAGAACGCTCTTGGTGATACTATTACTATTAATAATGGTAATCTTGTTGTTGAAGGAGATGCTACTGTAGAAGGAGACTTACAGGTTGATCAAAACGCAAATGTAAATTTACAGCTCACAGCAGGTTCAGCTAATATATTAGACTTAACTGAAGATAGAATAGTTATTGTAGGACCAAACGGAGAGTTAGAAGATGATGGTAACTTTACAATGGATGGAGTTACATTTACTGCATTAGTAAATGTACAACATGGTAGTATTACAATGGCTCCAGTACCTCCTACAACTACAACAATAAACTCTAATACTGTACTTAATGGACCAATAACTGATTCACAAGGAAATGTAGGTCAACTATCTCAAGTACTTGTAGGTTTAGCTGACGGAAGAGTAGTATGGTCTGATGATGATGTAGTAGAAGCTTTAACTTATGGAAGCTTATGGCAAGGTAATATAAATAATTTAAAGCAAGAGTTAGCTATTGGTACTGCAGATCAGATTCTTATATCTGACGGAGTCACTTTTGCATGGCAAGATAATCCATCAGTTCAATTACCTGATGTATTATGTGAAGTATTTAGAATTCCTTTATGGGCACCTGATAATGAAACTATAGGTTGCTCATTAATGATTCAAGATGGTGATGGATTAGGTACACCAGCTACTGAAGTAAAAAATGATGGTAAATTACATCAAACAGGTGAAGTAAGACTAGACACAGTTACACAAGATGATACTCTTACAGAAGTATTAGTAAGAGATAGTGGTTCAGCTAATGAAGTTAAGTTCAGAGATGCATCAACAATAATTCCTCAAAGAGGATTTGATACATTAACAATGAATGCTAATGGTGGACCAACCGGTACATGGACTCAAACCTTTTTAAATGCATACATAGCTTTAGACTTATCTAAGCAAGCATTTGTTGATATTAAAGGAATGGACAACTTAACTGATGGTCAACACGGTGTGGTTGTAGCAGAAAATATTCAACAAGGATCTGTACTACCAGATGATGTTATTAGATTTCCTAATGGATGGGGTACTGTAGGTAACTTATTTGATAATACTGTTACTTGGACTCCTGGTTTAGATAATGGATACCCAACATCAGGTCTTTTATTTGGTGAGTCAGTGAAGTTTAGTTATATCAATTATGATAAACCAGGTGGTAACAATATGTTATACTGGGATGCATGTTGTAAGTCTAATTCAGGAAACACATGTCCTATAGCTAATAATGGTACTGTTACTATTGATGAAGATACTTCAGTAGGTGGTACAGTAATAGCAAATGATGATGGATTTGGTTCATATGGTTTAACATATACATTAGTAACTCAGATACCCGCAGGTGAGGGTTCAATAACTCTTGATCCTGCAAATGGTAATTGGGTTTATACACCAGAACCTAACTTTTTTGGTGTTACTTCATTCCAATGGTCAGTAAATGATGGCTATTGTGATAGTAATATAGCTACACAAACTATAACTGTAAGAGCAGTAGCAGATCCAGTTATCTGGACATCTACTGATCCAGTAACAGCCGGTACATACCCTAATTTAACAGGAGGAGACACGTGGACTTATAGTTGGACAGTAGCTGATGATGATACACCGTGTAATCAATTATCTTTTTCAACGCCAAGTTTACCATCATGGTTAACTTTTACCAACAATGGAGACTGTACAGGAACTTTAAGTGGAATTATGCCAGCATCTGGAGGTAACTTCCCGGTTGTATTAAACGTAACTGATAATGATGGAAGTTCTGACACACAAACTTTTACAATTGGTGGATTAGGTGTTACAGTAAACACATACTTCCAATACTGGAGTGATACTTCAGGATCTATGGTTACTACAATTAGAAGAACTGCTAAAATGGCAAGTGTTCCAGAAGTAATTACTAGAATAACTGATACTAATACTGGAAGCGGAACAACTACTCTAAGGTTTGGAAATACTTTACAAGCAAATTTAACTAGTGGTAGAGTTAATGCAGCAGATGGTGAAACAGCAAAATCATTTTACTGTGTTCAAGTAGGTATGACTGTTGTAGGTGTTGGGCCTGCAGCTGCTAGAGTTCCAGCAGGAACAACTGTAGTATCTTATACAGATGGGACAATACCTAATCAAGCTACGGCAGTATTAAGTAATCCACATACTCTTAATCAAAATGATATTGTAAAATTTGAAACAACAAATGCTATAATGGCAGCAGATTATGCTGATCCAGCTAACTTCAGAAACTTACTTCAAGATTTCTATGCAACAGGAGGAACTGAAGCAAGTGGAAATGGAGACCCAGCTACAAATGGACGTGATCAATATAATACACACGTTTATTGGTGTCATCAAAATCAAGAAAGACAGATAGCATTCTTCTCAGGAGGTGAAAACGGAACTCCAGCAGATGGAACTAATTATCAATTAATTTGGCCAAATGCTGATAGAGTACAATTACTTTGTTTTGGTGATGAATCAAGTTCATATAATTTAGCAGGTAATGGTACTGGAGATTGGGGAGATAGAGCCAATAGTACAGTAACTACTATAACAGATGATGTAACTACCGTTAAAAACTTTATTAGTAACATAGTAGCAGCATCAGGAAGCAATTCTATATATAGAGGTATATTCTTCCCGGTTGATTATAACACAGGAATAAACGGAGTACAACTTAATCCTTTATTAGCTGATAATGGTTTAATGGCAACGGGCGGTGTAACTGCAAATGGATTTGGATTCCCACCAGCAGCTAGTGCATATAATATAAATACACAAACGTTGTACCCAGAGTCAACAGGGTCTCCAACTTATTTAACTTATAATGCAGAAATTGCTGATGGTAATACTAATCTGTATTATTATAATATTGTAAAAGCTGCATTAAATAATATTGGATACACACTGTAATGGATAAGGCAGATAAATTAGCAGATGAGATCTCTTTTAGACTATTAGCTACTAAATCTCATCCTGATTATGAATGGTTAAAACAAAAACTAAAAGGTTATGTCAAAAGAAAAAACAAATAAAGTATTAGGTAATGTAGAACCAGGTATAAAAAGAGAATCTGGTTCTATTGTAAAGTATTCAGAAGGTGGAGGTAAAGGTGGTTTTAGACCTGATCCAAACACTACTGTATTAGGTACTATGAATGGTATAATAAAGGATCAGTACGAAGGAAAGTAATTTCTTTTATTCTGTTCCTGCTATAATGTGATCCGTTGTACCACGGTTCCTATTATATTGTTCTACATAAAAACTTTCTTTTTCATTTTCTAATTCTTTTTGTAGGCATGCAAGTGCACGCCAAGCAACTTTTGCAGTATGACGAATTCCATCATCATCTACAGTTCCTGCGTCAATTAAATGTCTAGCCAATGCATCATAATCATCTGTTGACTTATTACGATCCCAATGTAATGGTTTATCTGGATGGTGTTGTTTGTTTCCTTGTAAGGAAACTCTTGCTATCTCCATAATAGCATCTGGGAAGTATTTTAATACGCCAGTAAATACTGGTCTTTCTTTTCTATCTTTAGCGTCCATGTGTTATTCTTTTTTAGAAGGAGGAAATTTGTAGTTTTCTCTGTTTAATTTGTAATCTATAATAAATCCAATTGCAACAATAACATGCAGGCCTATACTAGTTAATATTTCATATAGGTCCTGATAGTTATGTATTGATAAATGTATGTGTCCTACTATCCAAAATGGTATAGCAAGCTGTTGACTAATCCAGACAATAGTAAATATGATAAATCTTTTCATAATAACAGTAAGGGCCGGAGCCTAAGAATGCAAAAACTTAGACCCCGGTTGGTTTTCCCTTTAAAATGGTTTCATTTTATTCTTACTTGTTAGCCATATGCAAAAGACAATTCCTAATATGATACAAAGGAATTCAATCATCTGCCCATATATACATCTTGAACTAATATAGAGTGACTAATGTCTTCATCTATCTCAATTGCATTATCTGTATCAGACATAGTAATACCTAAATCAGTATTGTCAGTATTTATTTCAAATGCATTTAAATTCAAACCGTTATTCAAACAGTTGGCAGTCATAAAATCATGGAAGTTCTGCTGATCAGACAACCAATCTCTTGGATGTGCTTTCTTTAATGCATGCGTAACATGATTGTAAAAGGACCATGCTGAAGTAGATTCAGTCTCATAATCATAAGATGGTTTATCTAATTCAGACTTAACACAGCTCATTTGTTGTGAGTCAAGTAAATCTTCTTCAATAAACAATCTACCAACAAGCTCAGCTTGCTGACATGCAGACAATCCCACACTCTTTAAGGTTTCTTTATCTGCTATAATACGCTTATAATACTTTTCAGCATTCTTAATTTGATCAGCTAAATGTACTTTAACATCATAATCTGCTGATCCAGTGTGCTTCCTTTTGAAGTTCATCATGTCTCCAGCAATCATACCATTATAGCAAACTGCTACATATGCACCTACTGCACACTGAAATCTTGTACTCTTATCATAAGAGTTTGTCCAGGCAAACATCATTCCTAATTCTTTCTCAGCACTAATTTCTTTATCAGTTGTTTGAGATGGATAGATATGATATATGCCTTGTGCTACATTGGCATTCATGTTTGCTCTATATATTTCTTTTTCTATTGTAAATCCACCAGCAGCTAATAGTGCTAATGTATTGTCTATCACAGACTTATGTGATACTACTGTATAGCTCTTACCGTGGTTAGGTAAGGGAGTATTTTCCAGATATGTTCTGGTAACATCTTTTGGTTTTTTGTAACCCATAGTTATAAACTTTTAAAGTGTAAATATAATAAATTAATCTGACACAGCAAACTAATCTTTTACAAATTGTCCATTAATCATTCTACCTGTACGTTTTGTAATTACATTGTAAGCACTTTCAAGACATTCTTCCAAACTAAGATTTTGCATCTTAGCTTGAATAATCAAGGTGACCATAATGTCACCCATAGCATCTATAATCTCTTCACGGTCATCATTATTGATAGCCGTAATAAGTTCTGTTGTTTCTTCTAATGTTTTCAATGACTGGGCCATTGGTGTAGCTTTAGCAAGAATACCTTTTTCTTCTGCCCAGTTTTCAACTGCACATTCTAATTCAAAATAATCCATAATTTAGTTTTTAGTTTATTAAAATGGCATACCTGGCATACTTGGCATACCTCCCATTGTTGGACCCATTGGATCTTCATCAATAACTAGTGCACATTCTGTTGTAAGTATCATACCAGCTACTGACGCAGCATTTTCTAGAGCTACCCTTGTTACTTTTTTAGGATCAACTATACCTGCTTCCAACATATCTACAAATTCATCTGTCTTAGCATTATAACCTGTACCAATTGGTTCATTCATAATTCTCTCTAATTTGACATCAGAACTTACACCAGCATTATCACAAATAGTTTTAAATGGTGCACGGATGGCTCTTCTTACAATATCAACACCGGTTACCTCATCAAGAACATCAGACTCAAAAGAATGTAATATCTTACCTGCTCTTATTAAAGCAATACCACCACCAGGAACAACACCTTCTTCAACTGCAGCTCTTGTTGCTGCTAAAGCATCATCAACACGGTCCTTTTTCTCTCTCATTTCTATTTCTGATACAGCACCAACATAAAGTACAGCAACACCACCGGATAGTTTAGCTAAACGTTGTTGTAAAACTTCTTTATCACTTTCATTTTCACATGTATCAATTTGAAACTGAAGGTTCATAACCCTTTCTTTAATAGAATCAGCATCACCTAAACCATTTACAATTGTAGTATTGTCTTTATCAATAGTTATTGTTTCTGCAGTACCTAATAAATCCAGTGTGGCTTCTTCAAGCTTTACACCATTCTCTTCAGAAATAACAGTCCCTCCTGTTAATACAGCTAAGTCTTCTAGCATCCCTTTTCTTCTTTCTCCAAAACCAGGAGCTTTAACAGCTGCTATCTTAAGACCACCTCTAATTTTATTAATGACTAAAGTAGCTAATGCTTCTCCGTCAACATCTTCTGCTACAATTAATAGAGCCCTACCTGACTGAGCAACTAACTCTAAAAGAGGAAGTAGATCTTTCATGACAGATATTTTACTATTAATAATAAGAACATATGGGTTCTCTAATTCTACAGAAGATCTCTCTTGATTAGTTATAAAGTGAGGAGATAGGTATCCACGGTCAAATTGCATTCCTTCAACAACATCAACATGTGTTTCTGTTCCTTTAGATTCTTCTACAGTTATAACACCATTAACACCAACAGCAATGAAAGCTTTAGCTAGCAAGCTTCCTATCTTATCATCATTATTGGCAGAGATAGTTGCTACCTGCTCTAATAATTCAGAAGATCTACCTACCAATGCGGTAACACTCTTTAAGTTATCTACAACCATTGATACTGCTTTATCAATACCACGCTTGAGATCCATTGGATTAGCACCGGCAGCTACATTTCTTAATCCTTCACTGACAATAGCTTGAGCCAATACAGTTGCTGTAGTAGTTCCGTCACCAGCTAAATCATTAGTTTTGCTAGCAACTTCTTTTACCATCTGTGCTCCCATATTTTCTAATGGGTCCTCTAGCCTAACTTGTTTAGCTACAGTAACACCATCTTTTGTTATTTGTGGACCACCAAAAGATTTAGATATAATTACATTTCTACCTTTTGGTCCAAGTGTTACCTTAACTGCATTAGCTAAGGTATCAACTCCATTTTTAAGGCCATTCCTGGCATCTTCATTAAATTTGATTTTTTCTGACATGTTTTTTTATTTAAAATAATTTTAATTGATTTGAGTTTACAGATAATATAGAATTTATTTCTGATTCAATTGCTTGCAAGTAATATACTTTATCAATATTGTACGTAGTCCATTTAGGTTCTACTTCCATTTTATTAAATACAGTTTGTAACCACCTGCCCGCTTCTAATTGAATCTCACGCCCATCATTCTTGTTAACCTTTGTAATTTTAACACCAGCTTTAGAAATATAATATCTATTAATCTTCTGAAGGTCATCTTCTACAAGTTCACCGGATTGAATTGATCTAGCTACTTGTTTCCAATCACCTTTAGATTTACCACCAATACAATAATCAAGAATATTTTTATTCTGTTCTAAGTAATCTTCAGGTAATACATCATTAACAAAGTATTGATATATAGCTTTTGGGATTACTAGCTTAGACTTATTCTTATGTAACTGTAAGTTGTGAAAATCAAATCTACCCTTAAGCTTGACAGGAGCAAAACTAAATTTATCATTCTCTACCTTAAATAGGTAATGAGGCTGACTCTGTTTAACTTCTCTCCATTTAGTAATGTCAACATTTATGTAGTTATTCACACCAATATAATTATTGACATCAGCTAAGACAAGCTTCTGGTATTCATCATGTTCAAGATTAAGATTAGTTGTTTCCTCCCACTCTTTACAAATCAACATATACTCTTCTACATATGACCTTGGAATTAGTGTCTCAACACCATCAGTATTCTGTAACAAAGGTATAGCACCCGGTATTCTCTCCATTATTTGTTCATACAACATCATCAACGTTAGTTGACCATTAATAGTTATACGCATACATAACTCAGGATCATAAAAGAAGCTGTTAACATCATTGCTAAGGCCAAATGTAGAATTAAGTATAATCTTATATACATAGTTCATTGGATTGCTCTTAGGAATCTTCTTACGTTCTTCAAAGAACCACTCATACTGATCACAAAACTCTTTTGTAGGGAAATGCCCAGGTGACCACTTGTTTTTTATAGCAAGATTAGGATAGAAACTGGTAACATCTGATGACATTATAATCATATCATCATCACTTTCATAAACACCTTTGCTAGCAGCACCATGTGCACCACCTAAACCAAAATGAGTAATTACATTTTTATAGTCTAACTTATACTTAAAGCTACCCTTAAGATTATTTGCATCAACTTCTAAAGAGTTAAACCTCTGCAGTAACATATTAAACTCAGGTGATGTAAACTTTACATATGGAAGAATTATATCTTTTATTTTAATTATATCTCTATGCGTTCTCATGTTTCTAAGATCTCTCTTAGGTATGTTTAGCATTTGAGTTAAATAATATCCAAATAGTTCTTTACTTATTCTTGGCTCTGAAGCACTGAATAAATTTATACCATATGTTTTAGTTAATTCTTTCCTTAATCCAATCTGTGACTTTGATCTATTGTAAATCTCTTTAGTAGATCTTACATCATTAACACAATACTCAAGAATAATATCTATTTGTTCTTGCGTAGTTATCTCTGTCTCATGATGAATAGGCATATCTAAAATGTTTTGCCAATCCATACTGTATTGTATCCACTTAAGACTAGAACGTTTAGCAGGATTGTCCCAGTGATGCATTTTAAATATATCTATCTGTTTGATCTGCATTTTCCATTGTGGGTAGTCAGAAAACTCTTTATTATTTGATTTCTGTATACACCTCTGTGCATACTTATAAATAATATTTGCTATCTCACAACCACTTTTATCCAACCATCCCTGATGATTATCTAATATATAATGAGTGACCTGGCCATCAAAAGCTAATCCATTATAGGATATATGCCACTCTTTGTTTAGTATATTTTGTTTTAAGAAAGATATGAATTCATTTAAATCATTACGCAGGTCATGTATCACATAGATCTCAGTCTCCTGAGTCTTATAATGTTCAAATACGCCTGTGAAACAATTAGTTAATGTTTCATAATCCATCACCCAATGTTTCTTCATCTATTGTTTTTTAGTAGAGCCAAAAAAAGCCCAAATCAATGAGCTTTCTTTTTAACTAGATTAAGTAAGAAGAACTTCTAGCTTAGTCAATTTAAGTAAGAAGAACTATTGACCAGGTAATATAACTTTAGAAGGTTCTGTTTTTTGTAGGTCTACAAAGAAATCTTCTATTTTAAAATGATCTGCATTTATTGCAAATGTATGAATAAACGTGTCAATGTCAGCTCTATCACTAAGATAAAACTCAGAGAATGTATCAACTAATCTTCTCTCTTCTTTAACAGTCTTACCTGTTTGTGGATTAGGTGTTTTTAATCTCATTGGTTCTCCGTTATCATCTAACTTAGGTACCATGTGGTAAGATTGTTTCATCACTTTACTGATGACAGCTAAAATGCCTGACGCTGGGTCAAACATAGCTTCTACATATGGTGAGTCATTGCTCACTGGGATTAACGTAAATGATTTAGCATTTCTAAAAGTAGAATTTACTAACATCATGTTTTGTCCTATTTGGTTTGCCATAATTAATTTATTTATTGGTCAAAGATATGGAACTTCTTTTTAATAATTGCTGAATAATTAAATTATTATCAATTAATGTTTCTTTTTCTAGGTCTGGTGGAGTACACGTTTCATATACATTTTCTAAAGTTTCTAATGTTACTGCTAAAAAGTCTGCATATACTTGATGCATGCTTTCAGGAGACAAGAAACCTTGTACATAATCAGATACTTTCTCTTCATTAGCAAAGAAATCTAATATAGTTACTTTTGATTCTAATGTTAATTGGGAATACTTTCCTGATATAAATCTTTCATAATCATGTTTCTTAGGAGTAAAGTCAAATATAAATAAATGATTACCCTTGTTTAATTCAACATAATCTTCAAAGTAAGGATTGTTTTCTAAATATTCAGTAATAAATTTTTTAAACTTGTCTGTAAACTTTGCTTTATACAAACAGAAAAACCTACAATCTTTAACAGAATATACATTATCCCAAGCAACATACGTTTCTTTAGGAACAAAAGGCAGGCCCTTCTTTAACTTTAGTAAAGGATAAAGAAAGACCTTGCTCTTTTGAAAATAATCTGTATATATACCCATACTATAAGGTAACTTTATTTGCTAAGAATTCAATGGGTAATGAGTAATTTCTGCTTTTATAATGGAAATCTGCCGTTTTAAGAGCACCTCCTAGTCCATCTCCCCAATCATTTATAGTTTTGTCACTTACTTCAAACACATAAACTTGATTATAAACATCTATGACAATAAACTTAAACTTTAGATCATATTTATCCTTATCATCTCCTAAAGTATCATATACTAATTTCATGTATATAGCAGCTTGAAGCCAATAATTATAAAAATCTACTGTATCTCTAAAATCAGATATAGTTTTACCTGTTGTTTTAAGATCACATATAGTTACCTCTTTCTTTTCTGAGTCAACTTTATAATAATCCACATAACCATGCAGGCCAAAATCTAAATCAATAAGGTCTGACTTAAGATACTTCTCACTATATGTTTCTATAGGATCTAAATCAAAGTCTGTGCTTACTTCATTAAACAAAGACATTACATCTTCATTATCTTTAAGTATACTGACTCTGTCTTTACATTTTAAGTAAGTGTCCTGATCTACAACATCAACGTTTTTGTTAGATAAGAATTCCCAATAAGGTTCAAACTCATCTTGTATAATCTTAACAATACGTTGCTCATCTGTTTTAAGAGATTGATACAAATTTATTTCTTTAAGTGAATCCAATACTACTTCAGATGGAACATCAGATAACTTTTTTGCATCTGTACGGAAAGACATATCTTTCAATACTTTTCTAATACTATCACTTGGGCTTTTACCCGGTACAACACTAAACTTATTATTAACTTCATCTGGCTCAAACAAGAGACAGTGTATTAGTTTACCTTCAACTAAGTGTTTATCAGTTCTGACCTCACGGTCCTGTAATATATAGTCCTTATAAAATAAGGTGGGGGAAAATAGTAATTTATTTAAAGAAGAGTAGCTAAAGCAAAAATCTTTCTTTGCATAAAACTCCTCTTCTTTTAATAGGTCTTTATTCATCTATAACGTTTGTTTTATATTTATCACTTATCTTAAGACTGTCTAAGTCTACCTTAAACATTTCACTGCTTGGTCCAACAAAAGAATTTAATAGTGTACTATGTAATTTTTCTCTTGTTTTGTCTACAGCAAATTTAGTCATTTTTCCATCCTCTGCTAAATATTTAAGGTAATTATTAAATGACCAAATATTCTGAGTAGATTGCCCACCTTCATATCTTTTCATTTGATTCCTTAAAGCTTTTACATTGACGGTATTCCAATTGTTTGTATTTTTCATCCAATCATAATGCCACCAGTATAAACCAGACACAACATCAAAAGATTTATTTACATTACAATTAGCAAGCATCTCTAATGCAATAGATCTGTCATCTATACTCATACAAGTAACCATTTTTTCTATGTCATCATACTGATCATTATCTAACACAGCTAAACCTTCATCAATTATTTGAATAAGAGATTCATCTAACACAACATTGTTTTGCCCTATTATAGTATTAAACATTGTTACATCATTTTTTCTTGCATCTGAAGTATCTTCACCAATAAGTATACTGTGCTTATCACCCGTAAAGAATTCTGATTTTACTTTTTCAAGATCCTGTAAGAAAGTATTTTGATCTTGTTGTTCAGATGTAGATAATTGATTTCTTCCATTATTCCAAGAGTATGTATTCATGTCAACTCTAAACATTGCATCAGATGGAGTATCTTCTAAAATCAATCTAAAGCTATTTAAAGCACATTCAGATAAATAATCTAACTCTTTAAGTTTTTTCATAAACTCATATACAAGGCTCTTGTTATAATCAGGATACCAGCTAACTGTAAACAGTTTATTCAAATATCTTTTAGATATTACTTTATAATCTGCAGTATCCATTTTTCTGGTAACCTTAATGTTATATTTGTCCTTTAATAAGTCTAGCTTTTGTCTAGGTAAACTTAAATCAGGGAATCTATAAAAACTTTTGTCTTGTATCATTGTACTTTTTAAGTCCAATAAACTACCAAGACCTATGTTTCTAAGATCATCACCATTAACACCATACCCTGCACAAGTACCAAGCCAATAACAAGTAAATTTACTTTCTATATTTTTAGAATGTATTTTTAATTTACCTCCTTCTTTTAATACAACGTCATTAAGACTAAATTTTAAATTATATTTTTTTCTCATAATGCTTTATTTTAAATATTGTTGATATTCTTTTTTAACAGCTACTTGAAACGTATAAAGATCCCTGTTATGAATGCTTATTTCTCTTCTTACTATAGGTTCTAAATATCTGAAACTTGTTTTACATAACAATTCTCTCTCTTCTAACCAAAGTATCATGTCCTGAGCACTCTTTCTTTCAAAATTAAGAAATCCAGATTCATTTAACCAGTACTGTAGATCTTTATCTCTGTTATCTGCATATGTTATACTACTACAGTCTTGTGAAAATTGCCATAATAAATGATAATTTTTTTTATAATCTATAGTTGGTATAATTTTAAGAGCTAAGGCCTTATCATCACCATAAGCCTTTAATTGCACTTTTAAATCATTAAGCAGACTTTCATCAAGAGTCATCTTACTAGCAGAAGCATGAAGTACTGTCTCAGGATCAACAACACTAACATCTGTAGTATCAATTATATGAGCTAAGTTTATAGCCATACCAGTTAACATCCAGCTATCATACAAACTATCTTCTATATCTAAATCATAGTATCTCACACTTTCTGTAAGCTTAGGAGTTAGTATAACTTCTAGGCCAGAGTTGTATATTGCTATTTCTTTAGGATGTGTTGCTGTAGATCTACCTTTTGTTGTTTCATAGTTCCACAACTTGCCCATCATTATAGTAGAAGGTATATTCTCAGAGTTTTCTAGACGGTGAGTTGTAATATCATCATGTCCTATAATTAGATCAGCTAGTTCATAATCATTTGTAACAGTTATACCATGCTCTTTAAGAGCAGCTTTTAATCTATCTTGTGATACAGTACACTTAGGTAATATAAAAGCTTTCTTTTTAGTTCTAAAAGTTTGGTCATCTTCTGTAGCAACCTTTAATATAGTGTTTATTTTTTCATATGTTGTTTGATCTTGAGTACATAATACTTTATTAACCTCCCCTGAACTAGAAAGGACACCATAAATAGTGTCCTGTTCTAATCCAAAGTAAGTTAAAGCAGCAGTATCAAAATCTTGATATACTGATTTATTTGCCATTTTATTTCATTGTCATTTTAACTATTTCTGGGATCATCATTAGTTTGTTAAACTTCTTTTTATTACCATTAAATATGGTACGTACAATTAAATACTTAAGATCATTAGTAAAATAATCTTTAGTACACAATGCTTTAAGTCTATCAGTTACTTTTTGACCTATTGTATTATCTTGAGAATATACAACAGAGAAGTTACCTAGTCTTGTAGCAAGTGTAGAAGCTATATCTGCACGGTATGTATCATCTTTACCAATACAACTTCTAAGTTCATTTAGAATATACTGCTCACTTTCATGTGTCAACAAATCCTTTGGTGTTACTAGCTTATCAAGCTTGTTATTAATAAAGGTTGTAAACATAGAAGCAAAAGCATCACCTACACTACCTTCACCAATCATCTGAATCATGCTGAGGTTATCTTCAAAAGAATCAAAGCTTGATATTGCATTAAAGAATGTAGTAATAGATCTTGCATTTGTTTCTTGCGTTACCAGTTCTGGATGAAGTAACAGGAAGTTAATACATCTAGTATCAATTCCTGCACCCTCAGCCCATTGTGCCCATACATCAACATCAAACTTTAAGTTAGCGGTTACATATCTAGTCTTCTGTGCACTATCTACACTGTTAACCATATAATCTCCGTTGTCTGGGTTTGCTGTCAAAATTATGTGCCAGTCTTTTGGTAATGTCCATGAAATATAAGATTGTCTGTCAATCAATTCCATAACTGCTTGAATAAATCTTGTGTCAGCACGGTTCCAGTCATCTAGTAATAAGATACCACCGGCCTTTGCATCTGCAATCCATTCAGGAGCACAATAAGACATTCTATTCTTACCAGTCATCTTGTATCCGTTTTTAAGATACTCTTGTACTGCTAATTCATCAACCCACATACCTACTTTCTTTGTTATGGGACCCATCTTAGCTAAATCTGCTGAAGCGGCAGATCTTTGTGCTGCAGTATAAGTAAGATCATCAATCTTTTTAGGTACTACAGTCTTTTCTTTATACTTCTGAA
>Ga0233438_10000264_pt1 | contig 72551 bp, 75 predicted proteins | sample SI_123_September_FD_182720 | JGI IMG/M metagenome (GOLD analysis project Ga0233438, IMG submission 182720) | Seawater microbial communities from Saanich Inlet, British Columbia, Canada - SI_123_September2016_10_MG | ecosystem: Environmental > Aquatic > Marine > Inlet | place: Canada: British... | reverse complement strand
TTTTTATTAGTGTAATATGGACACTCTTTTCTCTTTTTTTACAATCCATTCTAAAAAATCCTTTTAAACTTCCATATTAACTACTTTAGCTTATGTTTTTATGCACCCATTTTTTTTATTAAGCCTTTAATAATTATTTTACATAATTTATTAATAAGTTTAAAATTTACCAATGATTATTTTTTATTAGATTTTGTATAACCTTATATTCAGTACAGAATAATTCTACTAAATTCCAAAATTTTTTTGAATGATTTTTATACTTTATATGTGCTAGTTCATGAATTACGACATAAATAATAGCATTTAAAGGTAATTTCATTAAATATATATTAAAACTAATATTATTTATAAAAGAACAACTACCCCATATAGTTTTATTTTTTCTAAATTTTATATTATTTGGGTATAAATTCATTTTATTTGAATATTCATTTACAATTTTATGAATAGTATTCTTAGCCTTTAATGTATAAAAATCATCTAAAGATAAAATATCTATATTAAAATCTTTTAAATTATATACTTTACCCAAATAAAAGAACTCTTTAGAAGATAATTTATTATATTGATATTTTTTTATATGTTTTAATATCCAATTTCTCTTATCATTAATTAAATCTTTAGCATTATCAATAGTAAAATATATATTAGATTTTATTTGTATATTTTCATCATCTAAAATTTTCATATAAATATTTTTTATCTTAGTAGATTTTATAAAATCTACATTCATCTTAAATCCATTTAATAAAATATTAAAATTCATTTATCTAAATCCAAATTTAAATTTATTTAAATTGATTATATTTATATTATTCTTATATTCTATATAAAGTCAATACATTTTCTTTAATATAGAAAATACTTTTCATGATATTTAAAATAGTATTAAAATAAGAACAATATATTTTAAATCATTAGTAGCTTTATTTGAATTGTGATTTGAATTTTGACATTAAAATATTATATCTTTAATCTAATATATATAAAGCTAATTCATCAGCTATTAAAAAATTATTATTTACTATTTTTTCATTTACTATTTTTATTTTTTTATCTTTTACTAATATATCTAATCTATTGAGTTCATTTTGAGTAAATATATTAATATCAACACCAATATAAGATCTAATTCCTAATAAAACTTTCTCCATTTTTATATCTTTATTATTTAATATTTCTATATCTGTAAATAATGGATTATTTATATATTTTTCTAAATTTTTTGAAGGATAATGTCTTTGTTTATTGATATATCCAACTGCTCCACAACCTCCTCCCAAGTATTCTTTATGTTCCCAATATCCTTTATTATGTTTTGAGATGTATTTATTGGATTTACTAAAATTTGATATTTCATATTGATTAAATCCTAACTTATCTAAATATTCAAATATATTTTTAGAAAGATTTTCATCGTCTATTTTTATGTGCGGAGTATTAAAAAACTTTGTATTCTCTTCAATTGTTAATGAATATGAACTAATATGATTAATTTCCAATGAAGATACTATATCAAAATCTTTTTTTAAATTTTCAAAAGTGTCTCCTTTAACACCATAAATAATATCACAATTTATATTATCAAACCCAACACTACGAGCATTTTTAATAGCTTCAAATGATTTATTTGAATTATGTGCTCTACCTAAAATCTTTAATTTTTCATCATTAAAAGTCTGTGTTCCAAAACTAATTCTATTTACTCCTAAACTATACATCCCTTCTAACCAATTTTTAGTTGCACTATTTGGATTTGCTTCAGTTGTTATTTCAATATTTTTACTCATGTAAGGTTTAATTAGTAAGAATATTTTTTCATATAATTGATATTTAATTGTACTTGGAGTACCACCACCTATGAATATAGTCTCTATTTTTTGATTTTTGTTTTTTATATTTTTATATATATTATTTTCTAATTGTTTATACAAAGCATTCATATAATCTTTTTTTAAATTAAACTTCGTGGTATATGAATTAAAAGCACAATAAAAACATTTACTATCACAAAATGGTATATGAATATATAAAAGCAATTCTTAATCCTTTTTCCTTTATAATCATTTTCATTATAAAGGAAAAATTATTTAGGATTGCTAAATTGGATACTATAAAAGATAATAAAGATAAAAAAAACTATAGACCAAATGTTGCTGCGATAGTGTTAGCTCAAAATTATCCTAAAGATTCTAAAGTTTTAATTGCCTTGAGAAAAGATATAAAAAATGCTTGGCAATTTCCACAAGGTGGTATTGATGATAATGAGACTTCAAAACAAGCTTTATATAGAGAACTAAAAGAAGAAATAGGAACTAATGATATAACAATAATAGCTAAATATCCAAATACTATTAGTTATGATTTTCCTAAAAAAATAGCTAATAAAATGTATCCTTTTGATGGTCAGGAACAAACTTATTATTTAGTTCAATTAAATAAAAATGCTATTATTAATATAAATACTCATACTCCAGAATTTAGTGATTTTAAATTTATAGATATTAATAATATAGATAAATATATAACATCATTAAAAAAGAATGTTTATAAAAAAGTTTTGAAATATTTTAAAGAAGAGGATTTTATTTAAATTATGTTGAAGGTATTAAAATTTGGTGGTACTAGTGTGGGAACACTAGATAAGATACAAAATGTTGCTAATATAATAAAAGAGATAAAAGACCAAGGTCATGATATTATAGCTGTAGTTTCAGCTATGAGTGGTGAAACTAATAAATTAATGGAATATTCATCATATTTTACAACTCAACCAAAAAAAAATGAATTAGATGTATTATTAAGTTCAGGAGAAAGAATAACTTCATCTTTGTTATCTATAGCTTTAAATACTCAAGGATATCAAACTATATCTATGAGTGGTAGACAAGCTGGTATTTTTACTAATGAAAATCATACAAGAGCCAGAATAGATAATATAGATATAAAAAATATTAAGAAAGAAATTGATAATAATAATATTATAATAGTAGCTGGATTTCAAGGAATAACTAAAAACGGTAGAGTATCTACACTTGGTAGAGGTGGTAGTGATTTAAGTGCTGTTGCAATAGCAGGAGCTATAAAAGCAGATATTTGTGAAATCTATACAGATGTAGATGGTATATATACAACTGATCCCAGAATTGAACCAAAAGCTAAAAAATTAGATAAAATATCATATGATGAGATGTTAGAATTATCATCATTGGGTGCTAAGGTATTACAAAATAGGTCTGTAGAATTAGCAAAAAAACTAAATGTAAATCTAGTCTCAAGAAGTAGTTTTGATACTAAAATATCTGGAACATTAATAACGAAAGAAGAGAATATTATGGAAAAACCATTAGTAAGTGGAATAGCTTTAGATAGAAATCAAGTAAGAGTTGGTATGTATGGAGTAATAGATAAACCTGGAATTGCTGCATCAATTTTTTCTGCTTTGGCAAATGAAGATATAAATGTAGATATGATTGTACAAACTGTTGGTGTTAATAATATAACAGATTTAGATTTTACAGTACCTAGAACACAGTTAGAAATTACAAAAAAAATTATGGAAGAATTTAAATCATATACTAAGAATATAGATTATAATGAAGAAGTCAGTAAAGTTTCTATAGTAGGTGTTGGTATGAAATCACATGTTGGAATAGCTAGTAAAGCATTTCAAGCACTTGCAAATGAAAATATAAATATAAGGATTATAAGTACTAGTGAAATTAAAATATCTATGATTATTTTAGAAAAATATAGTGAATTAGCAGTTCGGGCATTACATGAAGTATATAATTTAGATAGATAGATAGTATAGTGTAATTATGCAAGAATTTTTAAACTGGACTATTTCAACAATTCAAAATGATAAATTAATATCATCTTGGATTGAAGAGAGAAAGTATGAATGGACACCAATAGTAGCAAAATTTATTAATAATGTTATTAATAGTAATAATTCTGTTATAATAATGACTGATGATGATAGAGATTGGTTTTTAGAGTATATACTAACAATTATAAATCAGAAAAAACTAGATAGACCTTTTTTGCCATTTTATAATATAAGATCATTTTATAAGAAATTTGATAGTTTAAAATCTAAAGAAGATACTAACTTAATCAAAGATATGTTAGATATCTCTTTTCCATCAGGATATATTTTCTGGTATATAGGAAAAGGAGATAATGTTAAAGCAATTATTCCTAAAACTTCTGATAACTCTTTTTTATGGCTTTTAGATGATAGTTATCAAAACGCTTTTACTTTAAATAGTAATGATGAAGCTATTGATATAAAACTTATTCAAATGTTTAGACTTCTTAATAAAACTATAAGTGCAGTACTATTTTCACAAATCAATGTAGAACATTAAATGTTTAGTAATGTTAATATAAATATATCACAAATATTAATAGTATCTGATATTTCAGAAGCTATTGATAATTTATCTTTATTAATTCCTAAAAATAATATTAGAGTAATTAGAAATGAAATAGAAGATAATGATAATTTTTTAATTGAACATTCATTATTAGTTTTAAAAGAGTCTTATATATCAACAAAAGATAAGAAATATATAATATTATGTGGTAATTCATTTAATAAAGAATCACAAAATTCATTATTAAAACTATTAGAAGAACCTCCAGGAAATATTATATATATAATATTATCTAAATCAAAATCATCTTTTTTACAAACTATTTTATCAAGACTACCATATAAAATAATAAAAAGAAAAAATATAATAAAAGATTTTGAATTGGATTTGAAAACATTAGACCTAAAAGATATATATAACTTTATAAAAGATAATCAAAGAATCAATAAAATTGATAGTAAAATATTAATTGAGAGTATATTATATAGTATAAATAATAATAAAATTAAATTAGATAATAAAGAATTAGAAATATTTTCAAAATCAATTAAGTTGATAGAATTTAATTCAAAACCAATCAATATTTTAACAACAATATTATTAACAATATTACATAGAAAAAATAAAATATAAATGATATTTGTATGAATAATCTATACATAAATTATAAAAAAACAAAATTAATGGGTATTCTGAATATTAATGAAGATAGTTTTTATGATAAAAGTAGATTTAGTCCAAATAATGTAATAAATGATATTGAAAATATGATAAAAGATGGTGCAAGTATTATAGATATAGGTGCAATATCTAGCAAGCCTGGTAGTAAAACTATAGCACCACAAGAAGAATTAAAAAGAGTTAAAAAAGTTTTTGATTTAATATATAAAAATAAATTATATGAAAATATAACATTTTCTATAGATTCATATACACCTGTAGTAATCAAATATGCACTTGATAGTGGATTTAAAATAGTTAATGATATAACGGGCTTAAAAAGTGATGAAGTTACATCAATAATAGCTTCATATAATGCAAAAGTTGTTATAATGCATATGCAAAATAGTCCATATAATATGCAAAAAAATCCCAAATATAATAATATTATATTAGATATTGAAAATTTTTTTATTCAAAGAATCGATAAAGCCATTAAATTTGGTATTAAAGATATAATATTAGATGTAGGTATTGGTTTTGGTAAGAATCTAGAACATAATTTAACACTATTAAAAAATTTACAATATTATCATAAGTTTAATTATAAATTATTAATAGGTGCTAGTAGAAAATCAATGATAAATGATATAGTAAAATCAGATATTAAAGATAGATTACCAGGTAGTTTAGCTATTCATTTATACTCTATTAATAAAGGTGTATCAATAATAAGATGTCATGATATAAAAGAACATTATCAAGCTATAAAAATAAAAGAGGCTATATTAAAAATGGATGAGATATGTTAAAGAATAAATTAAAAGATAAAAATTCTAGACTACTATTTTATGGGTTAACACCACCTAAAAAAAATAATACTAAAGAGAAAATAAAAGAGATTAGTAGTAAACATATAAATAGAATAAAACTTTTAGATATAGATGGTATTGTATTATATGATATTCAAGATGAATCAAGTAGAACTAATAAAATAAGACCTTTTCCATTTTTAGAAACTATAGATTCATCTACTTATGCAAATGATTATTTAGATATTTTAAATATTCCTATTATAGTATATAAAGCTATTGGTAAATATGATAAAGATAATTTTATATCTTGGTTAAATAAAGATAAAGATAAAGATAATTATTCTATATTTGTTGGATCAGCATCCTCTAATTGTAATAATAAATTATCATTAAATGATGCCTACAATTTAAAAAAAATATATAATAAAAATATAGTATTGGGTGGTATTACAATTTTTGAAAGACATCTGAAAAATAATAATGAACATTTAAAAGTATTTTCAAAAATAGATCAAGGTTGTGAGTTTTTTATTTCACAAGCAATATATAATACTAAAGCAGCAAAGTTATTTTTAGATCATTATTATAAATATTCTTTAGTAAATAACTTAAAAATTGTTCCCATTATATTTACGCTAACCCCTTGTGGATCTAATAAAACACTTGATTTTATGAAGTGGTTAGGAATTAGTATTTCATTAGATATTGAAGATAAATTATTAAAATCTAATAATATGTTAAATGATTCTATAGATATATGTATAGAATCATTTAAATCTTTATATAATTATGCAAAAAAAAGAAATATAAAAATAGGATGTAATGTAGAGAGTGTATCTATTAAAAAAGATGAGATAGAAGGATCTATTAAATTAATAGAAAATATTAATTTAATAATTAAACAATATTAGATTTTTTTATAAAATACTCTAGTATATATTTTTTAGTAAAATATCTCTATACAAGTTTAGTTTTTTCATATTTATATCATCACCATTATTAACATCAGGATGATATTTTTTTGCTAATTTTCTATATTGTTTTTTTATTTCATCTTTTGTTGGTTTATTATAAAAGCCAAAAAACTCTTTAGCTTTTTTTAATTCATTATGGATATTTTGTGAAAAATTATTTTCATTAAAATTATGGAATGAATTTTGATTAAAATTAAAATTAAAATTTTGTTTACTATTTAGATTTTGTTTTAATTTATTAATTTGAGTATAGATAAATATATATATAATTATACAAAAACTAACTAGAATCAATAAAAATGTAGTGAAATTTGATAAAATCAAATATAAAATATAGATAATGAAACTATATTTAATAAGTTTTGAAACTATAGATAAAGATTCATTTTGCATTAGTAATCTTATCATTTTATTACTGAAAGTGTTAATTCTCGTAATATCTTACAAGCAACAGATGTTGATACACCACTAATATCATATTTTGGAGATAATTCAACTATATCAATACCAACAACACTATTTAAATTTGATAATTTTTTAATTATAATCATCATATCATTAAATGTTATACCTCCAGGTTCAGGTGTACCTGTACCTGGTAATATAGAAGGATCTAATACATCTAAATCTATTGTAATATAAACATTTTTATCTTTTAATTTATCAATACAATTATCTAAAGTATTAAAAGTAAATTTTTCTAAATTAGTATGTATTTTAGCCCATTCAAATTCTTCTTTTAATCCAGAACGAATACAAAACTGATTAATTCTATTATCACCTACTATATCATGGACTCTTTTTATAACTGTAGCATGACTAAAACTTTCACCTAAATAATCATCTCTTAAATCAGTATGTGCATCAAAATGAATGATATGAAGATCCTTGTGATTTTCGTATAGAGCTTTTACGCTAGCAAATGTTACTAAATGTTCACCACCTAACATTATTGGTATTTTTTTATCTTTTAAAATCTTTTTTATAAATTCATATATAATATCAATACTTTTTCTTTTATCCCCAAATGGTAATTCTAAATTACCATAATCAAATAAAGCTAAATCATTTAAGTCTTTATCTAAATATGGACTATAACTTTCCAATGCCCAACTATCTTCTCTCATAGCATTAGGTCCAAATCTTGAACCTGGTTTAAAAGAAGATGTAGCATCAAATGGAGCACCAAATAAAACTACTTTAGATATATCATAACTATCTTCAAATCCAATAAAATCAAAACCACTTTTTTCCATATAAATTATCCTTAATTATATATTAAAACTTTTATATATGTCTTTTATAATCATACATATTACTATATCTAAATGATATTAAGTGCTCTAAAATAGCAAATATTATAACAAAGTTTATAAAAGAACTACCTCCATAACTAAATAGAGGTAAAGGTAATCCAACAACAGGTGCTAAACCTATAACCATCAAAATATTTACACTCATATTAAAAAAAACTAATAGAGATACTCCTGAAGAAAAAACCTTGATCAAGTAATCATCTTTAAAATAGTAATTCATTGATAATAGATGTATAATAATGAATAAATATAATATAATTAATAATATAGATCCTATAAAACCATATCTTTCAATATAATATGCAAATATAAAATCACTTGTAGAAATTGGTAAGAATTTCAGTTGAGTTTGTGTGGCATCTTTTTTATCTTTTCCTAATAATCCACCTGATCCAATTGCAATAATGGATTGTTTGACGTGATAGGATGGTTCTTTAGCTATAAAATCACTAATTCTTTTTTTTTGATAATCTTTTATTAAATATGTATAAGTAAAGGGTGAACTTATTAATATAAATAAAACTATACTGATCCAAATTTTAAAATTAACGCCAACAATAAACAAAATACCATATCCAACTAAAAGTAAAATTAATCCTGTACCAAGATCTGGTTGTTTAACAATTAAATAAAATGGTAATAATATGTAAAATGAAATATGGATAAAATCTTTTAATAAATATCCATTTTTAGGTGGTGGATTACTATGAATAAAATATGCAAGCATTAATAAAAATATTGGTTTAATAAGTTCTGATGGTTGTATTGTCATATTTAGTATTGGTATATCTATCCATCTTTTAGCACCTAGTTTAGTAATTCCAAAAAACTCTACAGAAATTAATAAAATAATACCCAACCAATACAATATTGGTATAAATTTAATATATTTTCTAATAGATAATATAAAAAAAAATACAAAAGCAATTAAAGATAATGAAATATATTTTAATTGTTTATTTGCTAATGTCTCATTTATTTCATTTATTAATGTATAAGACAATAATATCAAAGGTATTATAAGTAATATTAATATAAAATCAAAATGATAAATAATTCTTTTGTCAAATAAATACATAATAAAAGAGTATCTAAATATGAATAAAAACTTTATTGCTAAGAGTATAATTAGACTTGATATCTTTTTATCAGATAAATTAAATCAAAGTAGAAACCAAATAGAACAATTGATAAAAAAAGGTTATGTAAAAATAGATGGTGAAATTAATACAAAAAGTGGCTATAAATTAAAAATAGGTCAAAATATACAAATAGAACTTCAAAATGATATTAAAGAAAACTATGTTTATGATATTAAAAAGCTAAACTTTAATATAAAAATTATATTTGAAGATAATTATATATTAGTTATTAATAAGCCCTCAGGTTTAATAGTCCATCAAGCACCAAGTGTAAATGAAAGTACATTAGTAGATTGGCTAAAGTATAAAAATATATCTTTATCAACTATATCTGGAGATATCCGACATGGTATTGTTCATAGATTAGATAAAGGTACTAGTGGAATTATGGTTGTTGCTAAAACTAATAATGCTCATATCTCATTATCAAATCAATTAAAAGATAGATCTATGGGAAGAATATATTTGGCCATTATAGATTTACCATTAAAAGATAATATTATAATAAATAAACCAATTTTTAGAGATAAAAATAATAGATTAAAAATGACCATTTGTTATGATAATAAAAAATCTAGAGAATCTAAATCAGAATTTATTAAATTGGCACTAAGTAATAACCAAAAATATGAATTAATAAGTGCCAAATTATTTACAGGAAGGACTCATCAAATAAGAGTTCATTTAAGTTCTATAAATAGGCATATATTAGGTGATAATTTATATGGATTTAAGGGTGAGTTAAATAAAATTAAGAGATTTTATCTACATGCTTATAATTTATATTTGGTGCATCCTATAACAAATAAAAAAATGTTCTTTAAAGCAGATATACCATCAGATATTAATGGTTTTTTAGAAGATAAATTTAATATGGAGAATATAAATGCTAAAATTGATAAAAACAATATATTTAATATTTTTAATGATTTTCATTAGTGCCTGTGATTATCAAAATATATTAAAAATAAATTCTATTCCTAAATTAGACAAAACATTAGAAAGTGTTAATAAAAATTCTTTGAGATCTATATCAGATATAAATTCAATAGCTTTTGAGTGGCAGAAAGTAAATGACTCAAGAATTGATAGATACTATTTCTATAGAACTTCATTAGAAAATAATAGTTCACAATTAAAGTTAATTAAAATAATAAAAAATAGATATACAACACATTATGTTGATAATGATTTAAAACCAAATACAACATATAAGTACTCAATTGCTAGTGGAACAAATAATGGATTTCAATCAAAATTAATACCAGTTTATAGAGTTTCAACACTACCTATATTAGAAGGAGTAAGTTTTATTCAAGCAATCAGTGATCTACCAAAACAGATAAAAATACTTTGGAGACCACATGAAAGTCATAGAATAACTGGATATATATTGAAAAAAAAGTCTCCAATTGAAAGTAAATGGAAAGTATTAAAAGAAATAGATGGTAGATTAAATATTGAATATATAGATAATAATCTAAAAGATAATATAGTATATATGTATAAAGTCACTGCAATAACATTTGACAATATAAAAACTAAATCAAGTAAGATAGTTCAAGCACAAACTAAAGAACTACCATTAGGTGTTCAGAATCTATTTATTACAAATGATCAACCAAAAAAAATAACACTTAGATGGGATAAATCTAAATCAAAAAATATAATAAAATATAATATATATAGAAGTAATAAATCTAAAAATGGTTTTACTAAAATAGTCAGTTTAAATAGTGATATATTAATGTATGATGATATTATCAATAAAGATGGTGCTATAAGGTTTTATAAAGTTACATCTGTAGATTCTAATAATTTAGAAACAGCACTTAATATGAACTCAATGATGGGTAATACACTAGTAAAAATCAAAAAACCAATTGTTACTTTAGCGCAAATTAAAGATAATAAAATAATATTAAATTGGAAAAGTGGAGATACTAGAACAGTATCTTATATAGTACATAAAAGTGTAAAAGAGACATTTTTTAAGTTTAAAAATAAAAAAATAAAAAATATAATAGGTTTAAGATTTGAAGATAAAAGTATTATAAAAGGTTTAGAATATGTATATAATATACAAGGAGTTGATGAATTTGGTATTTTATCTGATAAAACAGATTATATATCTTTAAAACCTCCGAAATTTAAATAATAAATATGCCTCATATTAGATTTATAAATAATAATACACTTACAAATACACAATTTATAGACTCTAAAGAAGATGATATCATATTTAGTTTTTTTACTAAACTATATAATATTGATAAAAAAAGAGTTAAAGAAGAGTATAAAATAGGTATTTTGAGTAATAGTAAAGAGTTTTTATTAACTATTTATAAGAAAGATAATGGTTATTTTATAAAACCTGATAAAATAACAAGAATAGATGATATAGAATTAATAAAAAAATCATTAAATAAGTATATACAATTAACTAATTCAAAAATAATATTCTCTAATACAAATAGTATAAAAAATATATTTAATAAAAATATAATAAATCATAATAAATATCTAAAAAATATAGATTATTTTGTAAATGATTTCAATAAAATAGATAAAATACAAATAGAAATAGGTTTTGGGAGTGGTAGACATTTAATATATCAAGCATTAAGTAATAAGGATATTACATTTATAGGTATAGAGATATATTCACCTGCAATTGAACAAGTTTTAAAACAAATATCAATTCAAAATATAGAAAATATTTTAATTTTAAATTATGATGCAAGATTATTTATGGAATTTATACAATCAAACACAGTTGAAAAGATATTTCTACATTTTCCTGTACCTTGGGATAAAAAAGAGCATAGAAGAGTCTATAGTAAGCAATTTATAAATGAATCTTTAAGAATATTAAAACAAAAAGGTACACTAGAACTAAGAACTGATAGTAAAAATTATTTTGATTATGCTTTATCTTTATTAAAAGATTTTGATAAATCACAAATAGAAATAAAAATAAATAATGATCTAGAAATAAATAGTAAATATGAAGATAGATGGAAAAAACAAGATAAAGATATATATGATATTTTTCTAATATCTAAGACAAATGATAGAAAAATATATAATAATTATAATTTTGAATTTAAAAAAAAAATAGATATAAAAGAAAAATATAAAGATTATATAAAAAAACATATTTTAGAAAAAGATTATTTTATACATATTCAAAATATATATCTCTCTAAAAATGATATTATTTTAATAAAAGTGACGTTTGGAAGTTTTAATAAACCAGTTAGTAAATATATATTTATAAGAGATAATATGGCATCATATTATCAAGGTATACCATTAGCAAGTAATGCTAATATAAAAGCTCATAATAGATTAAAAGAGGTTTTATATAATGATTAAAGCAAAAAATATATACTTATCATATGATAAAGATAAATTTATAATTAAAAAATGTAGTTTAGAAATTAAAGATAAAGAGTTTATATTCATAGGTGGTAATAGTGGTAGTGGTAAATCTACATTTATAAAATCATTATATGGTGAAATACCATTAAAATATGGTGAATTAACAATAGATGGATATAGTATGAAAAATATCTTATCATCTAATCTAAAAAAAATTAGACGAAATATAGGTATAATTTTTCAAGATTATAAACTAATAAATGAATGGACTGTTGAAGAAAATATTATGTTACCTTTAAAAATCAATGGATATTCAAATTATGTATCTAAAAAACAGGCTTTAAATCTATTGTCACATGTTAAATTAATTCATCATAAAGAATCTAAACCAAACCAATTAAGTGGAGGAGAACAACAAAGAGTTGCAGTTGCTAGAGCATTAGCACATAATCCAAAACTAATAATAGCAGATGAACCAACAGGTAATCTTGATGATTATTCATCAGAAGTTGTTTGGAATTTATTAAAAGGTGCTAATGAACAATTAGGTATTACAATTGTCGTAGTAACACATAGAGTACCTAAAAATTTTGGTATAAATTTTAGACAATTATGTATTGAAGATAGTATGATATATGAAGTCTCTTAAAAGTATATTATCATTTGTTATACCATTAACATTTATGTTAATGACTTTTTTTCTTTTTTCATTTACTATAAAAGTAGTAAATGATTATAAGCAGAATATAGAGAATGATTATTCTATAATAATAGTTGCTAAATCACCTATTCTAAAAGATTCTATTAATCATATGATAGATATAAAAATAAAATATCTAAAGTTATTACCTCAAAAAGAGATACTATCTAATATTAAAGATAGTATATCAAGAGAATCAATAAAAATGTTGCAACAAAAATTACCATATTTTTATGAACTTAATTTGCAAAGATATCCTACTATCTCAGAATTAAATAATATTAAAAATAAAATATTAACTCTAAAAAATATAAAAAAAATAGAAATATTTTCTAAAAATCATAATAAAATATTTCTACTTTTAACAATTTTGGAAAAAGTTATGTATATTATATTTATAACAGTTTTAATATATTCTATCATTATTATAAGTCAACAAATACAAATATGGTTTTATGAAAATAGTAAAAAATTATCAATAATGAATTTTCATGGAGCATCTATAATATATAGTTCATATTCAGTTATTATGTATGGATTTATAGCATCTTTAGTATCATTTTTAATTATTTCTGCATTAGTTATTACTTTTGAATATAACCTACTATTAATATTTCCTGTTGAATTACAAAGTATTATTAAAGTAGAATTTTCATTAAAATATGAAATTATAAAACTAGCATTTTTATCTTTTTTTATATCATTTATTACTATTTTTGGTGTATTATTGAAATATAAATTAAAAAATGATTAAAGTATACTGCATAATCTCTATTTTATTTACTAGTTTTTTAATAGCCAGTAAATCTATAGATAAAGAAATATTATCAAATGAAAATATGATAAAAAAGAATATTAATAAAAAAGAGCTCACATCTATAAAATTAAAAATACTATCAACCAAAATAAATAAAGAAAATATTTTTTTAAGAAATTTAGATAAAGATATTCATAAAATATCAATAGATATTAATAAACATAAAATAATTTTATTAAAATCTAAAAAAAATTTAACAAAAATGAACAAAGAATCTATTTTAATATTAAATCAAAAAAATAGTTATGAAAAAAAAATAATTGATATACTAATAACAAACTTTTCATCATCAATAGCTTTAAGATTAGCTAATAAGAAAGATCTTAAAGAATTATTTGATAGTGAAATATATGAATTATTATCTATAAGTAGTAAAAAAGAAATTGATAAATTAAGTATAAAATATAAAAATATAAAAATAAATAGATTAAACAATAAAAGAAATATTGAAAAAGAGAATAAATATATAAAGATTAGAAATAATCAAAAGAAAAAAATTAAAAATTTAAAAGAAAAAAGATTAAAAACTAAAAAATCATTAGAAAATATACACTTAAGCTATCAAAAAGAATTAAAAAACATCATTATAAAACAGAAAAGATTATCAAAACTATTAACTAAATTAAAAATAATAAAAGATAGAGATATTAAAAAAAGTAGATTAATAAAAAAAAAATATATATCTAAAAAATCAACTATAGATAAAAAAATAGATATTTCAAATTTAGATAGTTCTAAAATTATAACAAACAAATATACAAAAATTTTAAATAAAGATATTAGAATTATAGGATCTTCAACAAAAGGTATTAAAATATCTAAATATAGAGGCTCTAAAACTATATCCCCATTAAAGTCATATAATATTATCAAGAAATTTGGTAAATACTATGATCCAATATATAAGATAAAACTTTTTAATGAATCAATAGTATTAAAATCAAAGAAAAAATTAGCAAAAGTTTATAATATATTAAATGGCAAAATAGTATATGCAAAAAAAGATACAAATATGTTAGAAAATGTAGTAATAGTATCTCATAATAATGGTTTACATACTATATATTCACATCTAGATAAAATATCTCCAAATTTAAAAATAGGTAAGTGGATAAAAAAGGGTTATGTGATTGGTAAAATTAAAGAGAAACTAACATTTCAAGCTACAAAAAATAGTTATCATATAAATCCATTAGATCTTTTTTAAAATAAAATATAAAATTGATCCAAAATATTTGAAAAAAATCTTATCCTACTATACTTTTATATAATTTATCTCTAAGTTTTAATATATCTTCTTTTTTACTATAAAAAGCTTGTTCATTAGCTACTAATTGAGCACTACTTTGCATTATAGTAGTACTTATTTTTAGACCATTTTCTCTCATTGTGTTACCCGTTTCAACTATATCAACTATACAATCACTTAAATTTACTATAGGAGCTAACTCTATAGATCCATATAGTTTTATGATGTCTACAGCCATAGCTTTTGATTCAAAATATCTTTTTGCTATTTTAGTATGTTTTGTTGCTACTTTTAAAATACTTTTACTCCAATCTAATTCATGATTTTCTTTTAGTCCAATACATAGTTTACATTTTCCTATTTGTAAATCTAAAAGGTTTAATAACTTAAAAGGTTGTTCTTCTAAAACATCAAGTCCAACAACACCTAAATCACAAGCCCCATACATAACATATGTAGGAATATCTTGATTTCTTACATTCAAAAATCTAAAACCATGTTTTTCTAGTATTAACTTTCTACTATCAAAGACAAATTTTTCTTTAAATATATTTTCAAATTTTTCTAAAGTCTCTTTTGATATTCTACCTTTTGGTAAAGCAATTGTTAGCATATATAATATCCTTCATATTATTTAATATTAAATTTTTTTTATAATGGCTATTTTGTATATATGAACTTAATATATCTCCATAACCACCTGTGAATATTATCTCATAATCTTTGCTTTGTATTTTTTTTATAATATTAAGTATAGAATATACTATACTACTTTCAATAGCATTTTTTGTATTCAATGGAATTTTATCTAAATTTATCTTTATATTTATATTATGATCAAGTTTGTTTGATATACTTTTATAAGCTAATTTATATGCATTAATTCCAGGTAAAATATAACCACCTTTATGATTCCCATCTTTTACTATATCAATTGTAATAGCACTACCACAGTCTATTATTATAGAGTTTTTAGAATATATACAAGCTACTTTTCTATCTATTCCTAAACCTTTATAAAAAGTTTTTAATTTAACATATTTTGATATATCAACTGTTTTTTTATAAAAAGAGTTTAGTTTTATAGTAGCTTTTTCATTTACACTTATATAATAAATAGTATCTTTTAATATTGGTAAAGTATCTTCAATATTAAATTCAATATTTTTATCATCTATTAAAAAATGATATTTACTATTACCAATATCACATAAAATCAATTTTTATATTCCACTTATTCTCTATTAAAAACTTTTTAGCTTTTGAACATAAAGGTGATGATATTAAAGCTATCTTTTTTTTATAATTATGATTTTTAAAATCTACTAAACTATTTTGTAAATTTATCAGTTCATTTGCATTTTTAATTAAAAATCTACTTTTTGTATTAATTATAAAAATAGAATAATATCTATTTTTTATATCTAGTGCATTATATATTTCAATTTTTTTTTTAGATTTTAGTTGTTTTATATCTATTTTTTCTAGATTTTTAAATATAATATCTCTATTCATAAAATATTGTGATATTCTTTTCAATAATTTATCTTTTATATATCTTATTAATTTAATATATTTTAAAAAATTTCTTTAATCTATTTTTTAATCTTAATCTTAATCTTTTATGAATATATATTTTCTCACTTTTATTATATTCTATATCTATATCAATGTTTTCATATTCTATATTGATATATTTTGTTTTAGAATTTTCAATATCAAATTTTATAATTTTTTCATCTTCATCTATAATTAATTTTTTGATATAAACTGCTTCATCATGTTCATCTTTATTTAATATAAAATCACTATTTTTGATATTATTAAAGATTAGTTTAGTTTTAAAATAGGCATGCTTTTCAATTGAAAAACACAAAAGCTTCTCATATACTTTTTTATTTTTGGGAATATCTTTAAATGGTATAAAAAGTATTATCTCAAAACTATTAGTATTAGACTTTATACTATTTTCATCTATTTGTGAAGAATTTAATAAATCTAAATCTTTTATACTTTTTTTTAAATCTTTTATATATGTAATATGTTGTTTTATAACCATTTTTATAATCACCTTATAAAATATATTATTAATGATATCAAAAAAATATAATAAATTATCTTATAAATATAATTTAGATTTAAATTTAATATATAAATAAATAGATATAATCATTATTATATGAAAGATAAAAATATAAGGATAATATAAATGAATAATAATATTTATGAGACTAATAAAAGCTTATGCGAATATTGTGATTTTCACTATGGAGATGAATATTTTGGAGTTAAGAATTTTGCTAAAAATTCTATAGAAATATTAAAACCTTTTATTAAAAATAGAAATAGAGTATTAGATTTAGGATGTGCTGTTGGTAGAAGTAGTTTTGAATTAGCAAACTATTTTAATGAATTAGTAGCTATTGATTATTCAAATAGTTTTATAAATCTTGCTAAAAAGATACAAAATTCTATTAGTATTAAATATGATATAACTATAGAGGGTGACTTAAAGGAACAAAAAATAATAAATTTAGAAGAGTTGGATTTATATAAAAATAGAAATAAGATAGAATTTTTACAAGGTGATGCTACTAATTTAGACTCTAAAATAAAAAATTTTGATTTAATATTTTGTTCTAATTTAATAGATAGATTAAATAATCCAATGAACTTTATAGAAAATATATCTTCAAGATTAAATAAAAATGGTGTATTAGTTATATTATCACCATATACCTGGTTAGAAGAGTATACTAATAAGAATAATTGGTTAGGTGGATATGAAAAGAATAATAAAGAAATATTTACAATAGATACATTAAAGAATAATTTAGTATCTATGGATTTAATAAAAACATATGATGTAGAGTTTGTTATAAAAGAGACAAAACGAAAATTTCAACATACCATTTCCCAAATGAGTATTTGGAATAAAATATAATAAAAGATATTTATATTGAGATATATTATAGGGTTCTATTACATTACATATTAAGAGTTTTTTATATATAATATCCAAATTTTATAAAATCAATTATTGAGGAACTTTAATGCCAAAAAGAGAAGATGTTAAATCTATATTATTAATAGGATCAGGCCCTATTATAATAGGTCAAGCTTGTGAATTTGACTATTCTGGTACACAAAGTGTAACAACACTTAAAAAATTGGGATATAAAGTAGTATTAATTAACTCTAATCCAGCAACAATAATGACAGATCCACAATTCGCTCATAAAACTTATATAGAACCTATTAATGAAAACAGTATATTAAAAATAATAAAAAAAGAGAAAATAGATGCTATATTGCCTACAATGGGTGGTCAAACAGCTCTTAATGTAGCAACATCATTATATGATAAAGGTTTATTAGAAGGTATCAAATTCCTAGGAGCTAAACCTCAAGCTATAAAAAAAGGTGAAGATAGACAACTTTTTAAGGAATCTATGTTAAAAATAGGTATGGATCTACCAAAATCAAAATATGCATATAATATGAAAGATGCCTTAAATGCTTGTGAAGAGATAGGCTTTCCTATAATTATTAGAGCATCTTTTACACTAGCAGGTGGTGGTAGTGGTGTAGCTTATAATATTGAAGAATATAAAAACTTAGCTCAAATAGGTCTTGATACATCACCTATTAGTGAAATATTAGTGGAAGAATCTTTACTTGGTTGGAAAGAGTATGAAATGGAAGTTATTAGAGATAATAAAGATAATTGTATTATAGTATGTTCCATTGAAAACTTAGATCCAATGGGAGTACATACAGGAGATAGTATCACAATAGCACCAGCATTAACTCTAACAGATAAAGAGTATCAAAATATGAGAAATGCATCATTTGCTATTTTAAGAGAAATAGGTGTTGATACAGGTGGCTCTAATGTACAGTTTGCTATTAACCCAAAAACTGGAAGAATGATAGTAATTGAAATGAACCCAAGAGTATCAAGAAGTTCAGCTTTAGCATCTAAAGCTACAGGATATCCAATAGCAAAAGTTGCTACACTTTTAGCTGTTGGATTTACACTTGATGAAATAATAAATGATATTACTAAAACAGCTGCATCTTTTGAACCAGTAATTGATTATATAGTTACCAAAATACCAAGATTTACTTTTGAAAAATTTCCTAAAGCAAATACTACATTAACAACATCTATGAAATCAGTCGGTGAAGTTATGGCTATTGGAAGAACATTTAAAGAATCAATTCAAAAAGCTTTATGTTCTTTAGAGATAGGTATTTGTGGATTTGATATTATAAATGAAGATATAGATATTATAAAAAAAGAGATAAGAAGACCTAATGATAAAAGAATATTATATGTAATGCAGGGTATAAGAGACGGTCTTAGTGATGATGAATTATTTGAATTATCTAATATAGACAAATGGTTTTTATCTCAATTTAGAGAACTTTATAATATAGAAAAAAGATTTTCTATAGATATGTTAAATAATGAAGAAAAGTTAAGAGAGGCTAAAATAGCTGGATTTTCTGATCAATTTATAGCTAAAAAATTGAATATAAAAGAGAATGATATATATAAAGCAAGACAAAAACTAAATATAAATCTAAGTTATAATCAAGTTGATACTTGTGCTGGTGAATTTAAATCTAATACACCATATTTATATTCAACTACAAATATAAATAAAATACCAATAGAAAATAATAAAAATAGTATTAATAAAAATGATTCTAAAAAAGTATTAATAATAGGTAGCGGACCTAATAGAATAGGACAAGGTATAGAGTTTGATTATTGTTGTGTACATGCATCATTTGCATTAAATGATATAGGTGTAAAAACTATAATGTATAATTGTAATCCAGAAACAGTATCAACAGATTATGATACATCTGATATATTATATTTTGAACCAATAACATTAGAGCATGTAGTATCTGTAATAAATAAAGAGAATCCAGATGGTATAATAGTTCATTTTGGAGGTCAAACACCGCTTAAATTAGCTAATGATTTACATAAATTAGGTGCTAATATAATAGGTACATCATCAGCTGTTATTGATTTAGCTGAAGATAGAGAGAAATTCTCATCATTTGTTAATAAAATAGGATTACTACAACCTAAAAATGGTACAGCAGTTAATATATATGAAGCTAAAAAAATAGCATCATTGATAAAATATCCTGTTTTAGTTAGACCATCATTTGTACTTGGTGGTAGAGGTATGAAAATAGTATATAATGAAGATGAATTAACAATATATATGAACAAAGCTGTAGAGGTATCTAATGATGCACCAGTATTAATAGATAAGTTTTTAAATCAAGCAATAGAATTAGATGTAGATTGTATATGTGATGGTACTAGTGTATATATAGGTGGAATTATGCAACATATTGAAGAAGCTGGTGTACATTCAGGTGATTCAGCTTGTTTCTTACCACCTGTATCTATTAGTGATGCTATGATTAAAGAGTTAGAATTACAATCAAAAAAATTGGCTTTAGGTCTTGGTGTAATTGGATTAATGAATGTTCAGTATGCTATATATGAAGATAATATATATTTAATAGAAGTTAATCCAAGAGCATCTAGAACAGTACCATTTGTATCTAAAGCTACAGGCATACCACTAGCTAAAATAGCTACTATTGTCATGTGGGGTAGTAGTATAAAAGATGCTTTAAAAATGTATAAATGTGATACTAAAATAGAAGAAGACACAGTTTTAAGACCTAATAAATTGGCTCATATCAGTGTAAAAGCAGCAGTATTTCCTTTTAATAAATTAAGTGCATTAGATATGATATTAACTCCTGAAATGAAATCAACAGGTGAAGTTATGGGAATAAGTTCAAATTATGCTAAAGCATTTGCAAAAGCACAAAGTGCTGCTAATAATGATTTACCAACTAGTGGTAAAGTATTTATATCATTATGTGATATAGATAAGAAATATGCTCCAAAATTAGCTAAAAATCTCATTAGTATAGGTTGTAGTATAGTTGCAACTAGTGGTACATATGATACTATTATAAATAGCGGTTATGATTGTGAAAAAGTATTAAAAATTAGTGAAGGAAGACCTAATATTGATGATCTATTAACTAATAGTGAAATATCCTTAGCCTTTAATACAAGTAATGGTAAATCTTCATCAAAAGAAGATGGTACATATATAAGAAAAACTGTATTAAAAATGAATATACCATATGTTACAACTGTAGCTAGTGCTCTTGTATGTGTAGAAGCTATGAAAATTTTAAAAGATGAAAAAGAGTTAAAACCAAAGGCATTACAAGATTTTTTAGATGAATAATAGTTTGATATTTTTAGTTCAAACAGATACTACTATTGGATTTTTATCAAATGATAGTAGAAAAATATCATCTATAAAAGATAGGCCATCATCAAAAAAAATTCTACAAGAAGTTGATAGTTTCAAAACACTTAAAAATAAATTAAGAATACCAAAAAACTTCAGAAAACAGATAAGAAATAGCAATATAACAACATATATATACCCAAATAATGAATCATATAGAGTAGTATCAAATCAATCTAATCATCATAGATTTATAAAAAAATTTAGTATCCTCTATTCCTCTTCAGCAAATATAACAAAACATAAATTTGATATAAAATATGCTTTAGAAAAATCGGATATTAGTCTAAATACTAATGAAGACTATAGTGAAAAAAAACCATCTAAAATATATAAAATTAATAAAAATAATATGATAAAAATAAGGTAAAAAATATATAAATATAATAATATTAATTATTTTAAATAATTAAAGCAAATATAATAAAATTTAAAGTGTATAAATTAAAATGTTATTAGAGAATGTATATTTTATTAATTAAATATATAAATAAGAGAGAATTTCTCTATTATTTATAAGAATCACTTACATCTTGAGCTATTTTTAATAAATTAATATCATATTCCTTTGATAATGGATTCATTAAAATTACTTTTCCATTAATATTTTTAGAAATAGATTTTGCAGTTTTTTGTGAGAATTGTTTTGCAGCAAATACTACTTTAATATTATTTTCTTTAGCTTTTTTTATAAGTTCAAGAATTTCTTTTGGTTTAGGATCTTTACCCTCTTTTTCTATAGCAATTTGATTAATATCATATCTTTTTGCAAAATACCCTAGTGCTGGATGAAATATCATAAAAGATTTATCTTTTACAGGCTTTAATATAGTGGCAATTTTTTCATTTAATTTATCTAACTCTTCTAAAAATTTTAAATAATTATTGTAATAAAATTCTTCATTTTTTTTATCAATTTTGATTAAAGCTTCATATATATTTTTTGCTTGTATTTTTACTAATATAGGATCAAGCCATACATGTGGATCTAATCCATGGTCATCATGATGATCATCATCAAAAAACAATTTTGTAAACCAAGAGAACCAATGGTCATCATTATGTTTATCATCGTGGTGTTCATCATCATGTTTATCAACGTGGTGTTCATCATCATGTTTATCATCGTGGTGTTCATCATCATGTTTATCATCGTGGTGTTCATCGTGATGTTTATGTTCTATCATAGCTATTTTTTTTATCCCTTTAGAGGTATCTACGATTTTCATATTTTTATTACTATTTTGAAATTTCTTAAGCCAAGATGATTCAAATGGAACACCTATAGAAAAATATATTTTTGATTTAGATAATAATTTCATCTGAGATATTTTTGGTTCATATGTTGCAGCTGAGAAACCAGGCTTTACCATAACATTTACATTAACTTTATCTTTAGCTATTTTTTGAATAAAATATTCTTGTGGTAATATACTAGCACTCACATTTATAACATCAGCTTTTAGAAAAATAGTAAAACTAATTAAAACTAATAACAACAATTTTTGCATAAAAATCCTTTTAAATAATTTGATATTTGAAAGGATATATTATTAATTATTAAATGCAACTTAGTTGCATTTAGTTAATGATACTTTAAAATTTAAAATACTATAATCTTATTATGACCAATAAATTTGATATAGAAAATCATAAAGATATTAGATTTACACCATCAAGATTGCATATAATAGAACTATTAAAAACTTATTCAAAGCCTATTTGCTATGATGATATAAAAGATAGTTTGAAAATGGATAAAACAACATTTTATAGAAATATAAGTGATTTTGAACAGAAAAATATGATCAATATAGTTCAACTTAATAACAAAAGATATTTTGAAATAAATCAAAAAGATAATCATTTTCATTTTGTATGTACTACTTGTGAAAATATAATATGTATGAAAAAAGAGAATTTAAATATAGCTATAAAAAATCATAAAATAGATAGTGTAATAATAAATGGTAAATGTAATAACTGCATATAAAATATTATAATTTTATTATCTTAGCACTTGCTCCACCCTCCTTTTGATTTGCATTTTCAAAAGACACTACTTTGGGATAAGAAGTTAAAAATTCTTTTATAGCATACTCTAATTTACCACTACCTCTACCATGATAAACTAATATATTATCAAATCCAGCTATTAGTGCATCTGATAAAAATTTATCTAGTATTACAATAGCATCATCAGATCTTTTACCATGTAAATCTAGCTTTACATGACCTGAATTTGATTTTTCTATTTTAAGTGATACTTTTTTTATTTTCTTTACTTTTTTAGATATTAATTTCAATTGTGATTTATTTACTTCTAATTTAATACCAATATCATTTTGAATAAATATCTTTTTATCTTTTATTGATAATATTTCACATCTATTTTTCTGATATTTTACCATATCTCCTATTTTGAAGTTAATATCTTGTTTGATTAAATCATTTTTTATAGATTTTATTTTTTTATGGGCTTTATTTAATAGTCTATGTCCTTCTTGATAAACTTTTTCTTTTATTGCATTTTTCGCATCTTTTGTAGCACTATAATACTCTTGTCTTAATTTTGATTTCTCTTTATAAATGTGTTCATTTAATAATATATTCTCTTTTTCTAATTTATTATTTAATGTCTTAGTTTTATTTATCTCTTCATTTAATATTTTTAGCTTATTATTATATTCTAATTGTAAATTTGTAGTTCTTTGAATCAATGAATTTAAATTATCTTTTTGAAGTCCATATAATACTTTTGATTTGGATATTATATTTGATGGTATACCATATCTTAATGCAGTTTCAAATGCATAAGATCTTCCAATACTACCTTGTAAAAAATCATATGTTGGTTTTTGATTTTTTTCATCATAAATAGCAGCTATTAATTCTACTTTATTATTATTTGCCATGAGGGAAGCTAATTTTTTATGATGAGTAGTGATAATAACTTTTATTTTTTTTTCAATTAATTCATCAATAATTACTTTAAATAAACTAGCAGCCTCTTCAAAATCAGTTCCTAATTCTATTTCATCAATACCTACTATTATATTATCTCTATATTTTGAAAATAATTTTGAAAATTCTACCATTCTACCTGCAAAAGTTGATATATCATTTTTAACATTTTGAGGATCATCAAGAATAGGTATTATATCTTTAAAATAACCTATAGATGATTTTTGATTAGCTTTATATGGAATAAGATTTTTTGACAAAAATATAGCACTTAAAATAGACTTTAAAAGCATAGTTTTACCACCTGCATTTACACCTGTTAACATTATGACACTTTTTGAAAAATCTATAGATATACTTTTAGGATTTTCTAATGCTGGATGAATAAAATCTATTAATTCATTTTTTGATGTTTTAGTGGGAATAATAAAATTCTTATCATCATATCTTGCAAAAAATACTCTTGTTTGATAATGGTCTAATCTATCAAATTCATTATTAATAAATTTTAAAAATAGTATATTGTTATGAAATATCTTACTTATTTTTTTACATATTTTTAATAATATTTCATATTTCATATTTTTTAAGTTTGATTCTTGTTGTTTTAAAGATAATACTACATTAGGAATTATATAAAAAAAACCTGTTTTACTTCTACTAATTACTGATGATTTAACTATATTATTAAATCCACCTCTTACTAATAAAGTCTGTTGAGAGTTTATAAGATGTATTTGATTATCAACTAAATATGGTATTAATTTAGAATTATCCAAAACTTTATATAAAGCTTTTTTAATATTAGTTTTATTTTCGTATATAAGTTTTTGTATATTATCAAATTCTTCACTTATACCCTCTTTAATAGTACCTTTAGTTGTAAAATAATCTTCTATTTTTAATATTTCATCTGATATTTCTATTTTATTTAACCATTTATATAAATTCAATTCTTTTTTAGGTGAAATAAATTTCTTTATATATATAAAATATCTTATTATTTTAACAAATTCAAAAATATCTTCTAGTCTTAATATCGATTTTTTTTCTATTCTTAAAAGAGTATCATCAAGATTTAATATTTTTATAGGTGGAGTAAAATCAATAGTTGATAGTTCTAATATTCTATTATAATTTGTAGTGATATCTCCATTTAAAATAATTGGTTTAGGTCTTGATAAAAGTTTTAAAAATGAGTCGATATACTCTACTAAATTTAATTTTTCATATATATTTTGCATTAGTATATATTACTATATATATAATTCAATAATAGTAAAAAAAATATTATAAGTAATTAAAATATACTTATTAATAATAGATACATTAAATATTTTATGATAATATACATAAAATTAATATATTAAATTAGGTGAAGTAAAATATGTCAAAAAGTTTATATGAGACTTTAGAAATCAATAGTAATGCATCAACTTCAGAAATTAAAAAATCTTATAGAAGTCTTGCTAGAAAATATCATCCAGATGTAAATAAAAGTCATAATGCAGAAGAGAAATTTAAAGAGATAAATGGAGCATATGAAGTGTTAAGTGATCCTAAAAAAAAGAGTGAATATGATAGATATGGTGATTCTATGTTTGGAGGTCAAAATTTCCATGATTTTGCTAATAATCAATCAAATAGTGGTATAGATATTAATGATATATTAAATAGTATGTTTGGTAGTAGTAGTTCTGGTTTTAATAGTGGTGGTTTTAGTAATAGTTTTAATCAAAGTGGCTTTAATAAACCAAACTTAGATATTCAAGCACAATTATCTATAGAATTTAATAAATCTATATTAGGTGGAAAAGAGCATATCTCTATAAATAATAATAGTTTTGATATAAAAATACCTAAAGGTATAAAAGATGGTCAAAAAATAAGAGTAAAAGGTAAAGGTAAGTCAATACAAGGATATCCAAGTGGAGATTTAATAATAAAGATAAATATAAAACCTACACTTGAATATGAAAGAGATGAATATACATTGACACAAGAGTTTCATATTTCATTAAAAACAGCTATATTTGGTGGAAAAGTAGAAATAGAAACAATACATAAAAAAATAACTCTAAAAGTACCAAGTAATACAAAACAAAATCAAAAATTTAGGGTAAAACAATTAGGTGTATATAATAAAAGAACGGAAATAAATGGTGATTTATATTTAAAAGCAAATATAGTATTACCTAAATTAGATACATTAGATAAAACTTTAATAGATATAATGAAAGAAAAACTACCATCAAAAATATAACTTATAAAATAATATATAGATATTATATTTCATATTTAACTGTATAGTTTCTCATAAGAGGAGGTATATCTAAATAATTTTCTTCATCATTTAAATTATATTTAGATTTATTATTTATTTTATTATCTATATCTTCATTAGATTCATTTTTTGATTCAAAACCAGTTGCTACAATAGTAATTTTAACTTCATCTTTTGCTAGATTACTATCAGATGTTGTACCAAATATAACTTCTGCATTACTATCTATTGTATCATGAATATTACCCATGACATTATTAATAGTAAACAATGATACTTGAGGATGAATATTAAAATGTATTAAAATTCCTTTTGCTCCACTTAATGATACTTTATCAAGTAGTGGTGATTCTATTGCATTATCTAATGCTTTTTGAGCTGCATTATCTCCTTTTGCACGTCCCACACCCATCAAAGACATGCCACGATGCTGCATAATAGTTTTTACATCTGCAAAGTCAGTATTTATATCAGAATTACCAGGGTTTAATATAACTTCACTCATTCCATTAACAGCTTGAAATAGAATATTATCTATAATTTTAAAAGCATCTTTCATACCTATATTTTCATCAATTATATCAAGTAATCTATCATTTGGTATTACAATAATTGAATCACTCACTTTCTTTAACTCTTCAAGACCAAGATTTGCCAAACCACCTCTTTTCTTTCCTTCCCAAGAAAAAGGCTTTGTGACAACAGATACAGTTAATGCACCTATTTCTTTAGCAGCATTTGCTATTATAGATGCAGCTCCTGTTCCTGTACCTCCACCAAGACCAGCAGCTATAAAAACTATATCCGCTCCTTGAAGTGATAATTTAATATCTTCATAACTTTCAACTGCAGCATCACGACCAATCTCTGGTTTCATACCAGCACCTAAACCTTTGGTTAACTTTACACCTAATTGGATTTTATTAGGAGCTTTAGATATTTGTAATACTTGTAAATCTGTATTAGCAGAAATTAAATCAATCTTATTAATTCCTTCATTTATCATATGATTTATCATATTACATCCACCACCACCTACTCCTATAACAGTTATTTTAGCTATATTTTCATTTAATACTTCATTAGGCATTTTTACCTCTATATCATCAATTTTAAATAAATTATTGGCCATTAAAATAACTCCGATACTTTATTCCAAAACTTTGAAACTCTATTATTAACTCTGCTTTTATCCAACATTTTATCAATACTATTAATATCTATATTCTTATAAGATTTTGATAGATCTTGATTATGCCTAGATTCTTTTCCATTTTTTTGTAATAAAACTTTATTAGAATCTAATTCAAAATTAGGATTTGTATTTAGTGCATATAATATTAACCCTACAGTAGTTGACATAGTAGGATCACAAAAATCTAAATAGCTATTTTTAATATTACTTGGAGAAGATATCTTTACTGGTATATCTTTAAAGATTTTTTGTGATAATTCTCTTATACCTTTAAGTTGACTAAGTCCCCCTGTTAAAACTATACCTGAATCTAAACTATTATCAAAAGTACCACTATTTGTTAATTTATCTTTAATTAATATTAATATCTCTTCTACTCTAGCATGAATAATTGTTTGAACTGAATCTAAATTAACCTCTTTGGTATTATTAGTTGTTCCAATTGATGGTATTTTAACTTTTTTAATAACCAAATCATCGTTTTCTTTTGTATTTAATAAATTACCATATTTAATTTTTAACATTTCAGCTGCATTTATAGGTGTATGTAACATAATAGATAAATCATTTGTAATATTAAAAGATCCTATTGGTAAAAAATCATTATATAAAATAGATTTACCTTTAAAACATACAAAATTTGTTGTATTACTTCCAATATCTATAATACAACTACCAAGTCTTTTTTCTTCATCATCTAATAAAGAAAATACTGAGGCATATGTATTTAAAACAAAACTATTTATTTCTAAGTCTAATATTTTTATTGAATTTTTTATATTTGTTAATAGAGTCTTTTTCACTGTTATTATATGAACTGAGACTTCTAGTCTTGAACCATTCATATCTAAAGGGTTTTCAATATAATCAGAACCATCTATTCTAAAACTTATAGGTAATACATGTATAACATCGTATTCAGGTACTATAGTAGCATTATAAAGAGCCATTTGTAGTACTTGATTGATCTCTTTAGTTGTAATTACACCATTTGGGATATTAACACTACCTAAACTTCTAATACCTTTTGTATAAGATCCTGATATAGATACTAATGTCTTATCTATTGGAGCTTGTGTAGTTTTCTTTGCATTTTGGACTACATTATGTATTACATTTGAAGCATCTTCTATATTATTTATAAGTCCTTTATGTATACCCTTACTTGAACATATACCTACTCCTAAAATAGATATATTACTATCTATACTATTTTTACAAATTACTCCTGTTATATTATTAGAACCTATATCAAGTGTTAAAATAGTATTTTCCAATTTCTATTCCTCTATATTTAATTTAGATTCAATTTTATACTCTTTAGATAATTTATCAATTAAATTATTCATAAGAATATTATTTTCTAATTGAATTAGTCTATTTTTCACCATATTTGTATTATTACTATCATATATTCCAAGTTTTGAATCTATTATATTATATAAAACAATTTTGTCTTCATTTATTTGTATATACCCTTTTTTAGCTTGAACTTTAAATAATTGACTTAAAAAAGTTCTAGCTTCATTATTATCAAGTCCGATTATTTTATCATAAGAGTCTGTAGATACATATCCTATGTATTTACCTTTAAAGTTATCAAACTCTTTTATGGCCTGATCTTTTATATCAGCTCTTTTTAATTTTAATTCATAATCTTTTTTTACACTTGATTTTATCATTTTATAATCTAACACTTTAGGTTCATATTTATTTATTAATCTTATTACAAAAAATTTATTTTTATTTAAAAATGGTTTTAAAACTTTACCATTATCTAAATTTTTTAATTTAGTTATAATGTCATCTGTAAAATCTAGTTCATTTTCATATATTAACTCTTCATTTTTTATTTTTTCTTGATTTTTTTTAATTTTTAAATATTTTTTAAAGGCAATTCTTTTAGTTTTTCTTATATTTATAGCTTTTATTATATCCTCTCTTGCTTCTTTTTTACTTTTTAATTTACCATCTTTTTTAACAAATTCATAGTTGTTTTCATTAAAATAGGTATTTATTTCTTTATTACTAGGAATAGTAGAAGGTACTTTTATTTTAAGTATTTTTAATTTATAAGATTTATCAGACATATATACATTTTGATTATCTTCCCAGAACTTTTTAACATCTTCATTTTTAGCAGATACTTCATTATTACTAGAATTCAATATTTTAATATATATTTTATCTTTTAGAAATATGAGATTACTAAAGTTTTCTATTTCTACATTAGTTGGTTTTATATTTAATATATCTTGTATTTTTCTTAATAAAATATCTTTTTTTAATATATTTTCATATTCAAAAGGTTTTCTTCTATTATTTGATAATACCTCTATATATTTAGACTTACTAAATGTACCATTTTCTTGAAAGTATTCAGTATCAATTAATGACTTTATAATCTCATCATCTAAAGTATTTAATCCTAAGCTATTAGCATACTGTAATAGTATATTTTTCTGTATAGTATTATCATAAGCTATTTTTCTAATATTAAATTCTTTCGCCATTTTATCATTAAATTTATCACCAAGTATTTCTTTATATCTTGAATAAATATTATTATATTCTAGTTGAAACTCCTCAAAAGATACATCTCCACCATTTATTGAAGCAACACTATTTGAAGAATTAGAATAATTATATGAACCCCATCCTAAAAAACCAGCTCCAACAAATGAGATTGTACTAATCCATACTGTAATAATAAGCCATTTATTATTTTTTTGCATCCAAGTAATCATAATATATTCCTAAACAATTTTTTAAAATATAGTAATATAAATATACTTTTAAACTATTTAAAAAGATATCTTTATATTAGTAATATTAGATTAATAACCTATAGACTAATATTCATTAAATCATCTATTACAGTTTCTCTTTTAGTCATCTCTATTTTTTTACAAGCACTTTTAAAGGCCTCTTCTTCTCCTACAATATAGCACATATTTTTAGCTCTAGTGATTGCTGTATATAGTAATTTAGTATTATGCATAATATAGTGTGAAAAAGTCATAGGTATTAGTGCATTATCATACTCCATACCTTGTGTTTTATGGATTGTTAAGCAATATGCTAAAGATAATAACTTATTTAAATTATCAAAATCATAAAATACTACCATATCATCATTTGGATATAAAACTATAGAATTCTCATTTGCAAAATCTAATTTTATTATTAATCCTAATTGACCATTAAAAACTCTCTTTTCTATATAGTTAGTTGAATTGTTTCTATACATTTGTAAAGTTTGTGATTTCATATTTTCATTTTTTATATGTATTACTTTATCCATAATTTTATATTCATAAAGATTTGTAATTTTACTATTATTAGTATTATTATTAAATAACTTCTGTAATTGTATGTTTAAGTTTTCTACACCTAATATACCACTTTTAATAGGTGTAATAACTTGAAAAAGTGTTAATGATTTAGCTATATCTTTTTTATTAATTAATTCATATAGTTTTTTAATATAATTTGATGATATATCTAATATATTATCTAAAATTAATTTAGTATTTTCTATTTTAGTCTCATAAAAATCTATTTTTTTTAAAATATTTTTTGATTTATAATAATTTTCTATAGATACATTAATAAACTTAAAATCTTCATACTCTTTATTATATTCTGGGACTTTACCTTCTCTTATATCATTTGCTATTAATGTTATAGCTTTATTTTCATTTTGTCTATATATTTTAGTCAATTTACAAATTGATGCTAATTTATGTTTAATACTATTTGATAATATATCGCCTGCCCCAATTGCAGGTAGCTGACCATCATCTCCAACTACTATAAAAATTGAATCTAATTTTATTTTTGATATTATTTGATTAAATGTTACAGAATTAACCATAGAAGCTTCATCTAATAAAATAACTTTATATGGGAAAAAATCTTCATCTTTATGTTTAATTAATAATGATTGAATAGTTTTACTATTATATTTTGTTGTATCTGATATTCTTTGTGATGCTATACCACTTAGTGCTATACATACTATATCATCATAAGATATAATAGTTCTTAATAAATCTAAAATAGCTCTACAGCAAGTTGACTTTCCAGTACCTGCATATCCTATTAAAAACATACTATTATATCCATCATTTATTAATTTAACAGCTTCAATTTGTTCATTACTTAAATTAAATCCTAATTCTAATTGTTTTTCTTCAATATATTTTTCAAAATTTGAAGTTATTTGATTATTTAATACTCTATTTTTTCTAATTTTAAAAAATTCTAATATATTTTTTTCTGAAAAATATAATGTAGAAATTGAATATCTATTTTTTGAAGTTTGATATAGTCTTTTATTAAGTAACATTTGATTAATACAATTATCATATAACATGTTTTGATTGTTAAAACCTAGAAAATTATCTAAAAGCTTAAATAATGACTCTTTGTTAATTGAACTATTTCCATTATTATCAAAATTTATTTTTATAATATAATCTAAACAAGCTATAATTCTAATATCTGATTTCTCATCAATTTTTAATAATTTTGCAACTTCATCAGCTTTTTTAAATCCTATACCTTTGATTTGTGTAATAATATATGGATTATTTTTTATTATCTTTATTAAATCATCTACTTCATTAAATTTTGTATATATCTTATTTATTAAACTACTAGTAAAACCATATTTAGATAAAAAAGAACCAAATTCTTTTAAATGTTTAAATTTATTCCAAGAATCTAATATCAATTTTAATTTCTTTTCTTTAATACCTTTAAATTTTAGTAAATCAGTTGGTTTTTTATCTAAAATATTAGTTAATTCTTCATCGTCAAATTTTTTACATAACTCACTGGCTACTTTTGTACTAATACCTTTAATAATTTTTGTTAAAAAAAAAATAAATTCATTATTTTTAACTTCTAATGTATCAAAAGAGAATTGTATGCCATATTTTTTATGAGATATCCAATTACCAGTTAGTATTATATCCTCATTGATTAAATTGTTTATATCTGTATTTAAATAAGTTCCACATATTTTTTGACCATTTTCTAAAACAGATATACTAAAATTAGTTTCAGAATTATAAAAAAGTACTTTTTTTATAGTTCCTGTTAATTTAAAACTTAAGTTTTCATTCATTCAATTAAACTCTTCATTATTATATTTTTCTTTTTATAATAGTCATTAATTTACTATTTTTTCAAATATATAAGTTTTATCATTAAATCTTATAACTAATATTCATCATTAAATTTATGATTCTTATGTTTATCTTTTTTATAGCTATTTTGTTTTTTAATTTTTTGTAATAAATTTGCCTCTTTTAAAAGATTACTTTTTAATTCTTTAATTTCTATATGTTTATTATTAATAGAATTTATGACATTAGCAATAAATTTCTTTAATGAAATTAAATAAGGTGAACTTAAAGTAACCTCTTTTAGCTTTGAAATTTCTCTATAATTTTTTATAGTTTTCAATCTAAAAAGTTCAAAATTAAAATTATTTATTTTTAGAAGATATATAGTTCTATTAAAAAATATCTCTAATACTCTTATATGTTTTATTCTTAATTGCCTATCATTCATATCAAGATTATATCTAAGAGATCATAAAATTTGTTATTTATATTAATATTAATATTATTTGGTATAATTTTTATATTAATTGAAAAAGGAATTTAGTGAATTTTTTATATGAAAAAGATAATCATTTTAATATAGCCAATATAGTAACTTATTTAAATATATCATGTGGTATATTTGCTATATACTTTTTAACACATAATAACTTTTTAATATCAGCTATTTTTGCATGGAGTGCAGGTATATTTGATATATTTGATGGTAAAATTGCTAGAAAATATAACTTATGTACACAATTTGGTGTTCAACTTGACTCGTTTGCTGATTTTTTGTCATTTGTTATTGTTCCTTGTATGTTTATATATTTTTCTATTATAGAGTCTCAAAGTGAAAATATAAATCTTATTTTAATAGCAGCTATATTTATATACTATGTTATATCAGCACTTAGAAGATTAATTAGTTTTAATATTGATAATAGTAAAGAAAATATTAATATAAAATATTTTGTTGGTGTTCCAACACCATTAGGAGCTATACTGTTGTGGCTATTATACTTGATATATTTAACTAATATTTTAAATATCTATGTTGTCTTAATAGCTATTATATATATAGCATATTTATTAAATTCAAAATTAAAAATACCACATTTATAATTTTAAAATATATTATTTAATATATTTTAACTCTTTTAATTTAGTATAAATCTTATCCATAATTCTACCAGCTGCTTTTCCACCATGACCTCCATGCTCTACTAATATAGTAACAGAATATTTAGGATTTTTATAAGGTGCATATGATGTTATCCAAGCATGAGATCTATGATAGTATTCTAATTCACTCTCTTTCATTCTTTTTTTCTCCTCTTGAGGAATACTAATAACTTGTGCAGTACCTGTTTTAGAAGCTATAGTGTTATTATTATCTTGTATATATTTATATAGTGTTCCACTTGGATAGTTTGATACTTGATACATACCTCTTCTAATAAGATTCAAATATTTTTTATTTATTTTTATTTTAATAGGCTTTTTATAATTATCTTGACTTAAATGTGGTATTGGTAGTTTACTTGTTGCTAAAAAAGATGTATATCTTGCAATTTGCATTGGAGTTACTAATATAAAACCTTGTCCTATAGATGATATTGCTGTTTCTCCTATATACCAAGGCATATTATATTTTACTCTTTTCCATAATTTATTTGGATTTGTACCTCTAAACTCATTTACTTGATCAACACCTGTTTTTTTACCAAAACCTAACTTATGAAGTGTTTGACTCATTTTATTAATACCTACTTTTAAACTACCCTTATAAAAAAAGTCATCAACACTTTCTCTAATAGCTTTAATAAAACCTGTTTTACCATGACCTTCTAATTTCCAACCTCTAAAATTTCTTTTACCTATTTTTAGTTCACCTGTATCAAAAACTGTGTAATTACTCTTTATTCCATTCTCTAAAAAAGATAATGCTGTACCCATTTTTATAATAGATCCTGGAGGATATAAACCATTTACTAATTTATTAGTAAATGGATGATTAAAATCATTTCTCATATTCTTCCATTTAATTACACTTATACCATCTACAAAAATATTATTATCATATTGAGGAAAACTAGATGCTGATAAAATTGCACCAGTATTTACATTCATAACTATAACAGATCCACTTTTCTTATCAAAAATATCACTAATATATTTCTGTAACCTTATATCTATAGTTGTCTTTAAATTATTATTTAAAGATGGCTCTTGATTATCAATAATATCTATCTTTTTATTTAATGCATTTACTTTTATATCCTGATAACCTTTTTTACCTTGTAATATACTATTATAAAATTTTTCTAAACCATTTTTCCCAATTGTTTCTCTAGTACTTGATAGTTTATTATTCTTGATTTCATTTTTAGATATTTTACCAACATATCCTATTATATGAGAAGCTACTTTACCATAAGGGTAAAATCTTTTTACCTCTAAATCTATTTTTATATTATCTAATAAATTAAATAGAACATATTTATCAAAAAATTTAGAATATTCAATAAAAGGTATAAGTTTTATATAAGAGTGTTTATAGGGTGAATTTAAGGATTGATATAATTTTATTAAGTCTTTATTTTTAAATTCTGGTAAATGTTTCAATATTTTATCTATTGTATCTTTTAATGTACTAATATCAGTTAAATGTGGTCTAATATTAATACTAAACCCTAATTTATTAATAGCTAATGCTACACCATTTCTATCTGTTATTATACCTCTAGAAGGATATTTATAGACCCTTTGTATATAGTTGTTTTTAGATAAATTTTCATAATACTCATTTGACTTTATTGATATAAAATATATTCTAATAATAAGAGTTATTGTAATTATAATTATAAAAATAATTAAAAATTTAAATCTAATCATAATAAAAGCATTAATACTAAAATAAAATCTATAATTATATTAAAAACGATAGTTTTAAAAAAATAATAATTGAAGTCATTTACTAATGTATAAAGTATAAATATAGCTATATAAAAAATTGTTATATATATATAACAATTAATTTCTGAAAATAGAATAATTCTTTTTAATGATGGAACAATATAAAAAAAAATAAAAAAAAATAAAAAAAATATACTAAAAATATAAAAACCATTATGTAATTCAATAAATATTATAAATAGCATAATAGACAATCTTATAAAAAATGAATTATTTTTTATAAAATATATCAACATAAAACCTAAAAAAAATATAGCTATAAAATAAATAGATAATAATATATGTGAAACAATGAAAGTTATAAATATTATAAATAGTAATAAATTCTTTTTATCTGTATAATATATCATTTGAATTATTATATCTAATAAATATATAAAAATGACCTTTTCAATTATTACTTAATATATTTTTAGATAAAATTATGGGTTTAAAGGATTACAGTGTTTAATATAAAAAATAGATTAATTGGTACTTCTATAAAAAATGACTCCTTATCGGGAATAGTTGTAGCAGTTGCATTAGTACCTGAAGCTATAGCTTTTTCTATTATAGCTGGTGTATCTCCTATTGTTGGATTATATACAGCATTTATTATAGGATTAATTACAGCTATAATTGGTGGTAAAGCTGGAATGATAAGTGGAGCAACGGGTGCTATTGCTGTTGTTTTAGTAGGACTTGGTATAAAAGTAAAAGAGTCTTTAAGTATAGAACAATTAGAATTATTAACTTCAAATGGACAACTATCTCATTATATTCTACAATACATTCTATTAGCTACTATAATAGCTGGTATTTTTCAAGTATTAATAGGATTATTCAAACTTGGTAAATTTATACGTTTAGTACCACAACCTGCTATGTATGGATTTGTAAATGGATTAGCTATTGTAATAGCAATAGCACAATTTCCACTTTTTAAAAATGAAAGTTTTATTATGTATATCTTAGTTATAAGTACTATGCTTATAATAAAATTTTTTCCTAAAATCTATAAAAGTATCCCTTCAGGACTATTTGCTATTATATTTTTATCTATAATTGTTATTTTATTTGATTTAGATACTAAAAGAGTTGGTGATTTAGCTAATATATCTGGGGTATTACCATCATTTGATATTCCAAATGTTTATATAGACTTTAATTCATTATTGATTGTTTTACCATACTCTATTTTAATAGCATTAGTTGGATTAATTGAATCTTTACTAACTCTATCTGTTTTAGATGAAATGGATGGTAAAAGAGGTAGTGGGAATCAAGAGTGTGTAGCTCAAGGTATAGGTAATATAAGCTGTGGGTTTTTTGGAGCTATGGCGGGTTGTACTATGATAGGACAATCTATTATAAACTTTACTAATGGGGGATATGGAAGATTATCAGGAATTATAGCTGCAATATTTTTAATTATATTTGTGGTTGCATTAAGTGATTTAATTTCAATGATTCCTGTTGCTATTTTAGTTGGTATTATGTTTATGGTTTCTATTGCTACATTTGAATGGGAAAGTGCTCATAGACTAAAATATATGCCAAATAGTGATAAATTTGTCTTAATTACTGTGACCCTAATAACAATATTTGCAGATCTTGCAATAGCAGTGATTACAGGTATTATTATATCTGCACTTGTTTTTGCTTGGAGACATTCAAAAGTAAGATCAAAAGTATATATAGATGATAGTAAAAGAAAAATATATGAATTTGATGGACCACTCTTTTTCGGTTCTACAACATCATTTTTTGAACTATTTGATTTGAAAAATGATCCACAATCTGTTATTTTAGACTTCAAAGATGCAAGAGTTGTTGATATATCAGGTGTTGAAGCTATTGATACAATTACAAAAAAATATAAAGCTCAAGGTAAAAATTTATCAATTAGACATTTAAGTAATGATTGTAAAAATATATTAAAAAGTGCTGGACCATTTTGTGAATATAATGAAGATGATCCTAACTATAAAGTTGCAATAGATTATTAGATATTTTTATATATTTTATACGACATTATTTACTTTATCTTTATCTAAAATGTTAATATAAAATTACTTTTTTTCATCATTAAAATATTTAATCATGTTTCTTCAGTCTTAAATCATTATTAAGTAATTATATTTCAAGCCACATTAAAAAATTTATCCGCCAGATGTATGCATCTTGTTTCATGTCTTTTGACCACTACTCTTTTTCCCGATATAATATTCTTCAATGGAAAATCCATTTCAAAACATTTGTTATTATTTATTTGTTTTATAATATGATATAATCGTTGATTTTTATCAAAAGATTTACTACTTATTTTATATAAAATGCTATGATTATCAATATACAATTTACCAATATAAATCCATCCATATTTTTTATTTTTGATGTGTAATTGTGTACCTTGTGATATAGATCATACACTGTGTTATATTTTGTATCCATATAATTATTAATAAATAAAAACAGTATTAGAGATAATAATATTTTTATCATAAATTTTTATTTTAACTTATCCTATAAATTAGGACAAGTTTACTTCATATTATCTTTTATATATTTTTCTAATATATTTTTATCAATTTTACCTATAATTTTTTTTATAAAAAATCCATCTTTAGAATAGATAAAAGATTCTGGTACCATATTAACATTATCAAAATCTTTAGATAAATAATTATTATCTTCATTTCTAATAATTGGAAAATTTATTTTATATTTATTTATTAGTTTTTTTAACTTATTATCAGATATATTGTCTTTATATAAAATAGATATGATACTGAATTTATCTCTATATTTTTGTTGTAAATTTATAAAAACTGGTAATTCTTCTATACAAGGCTTACACCAAGATGCCCAAAAGTTTATAAGTAATAACTTACCATTTAAATCTTTTGATAATATAATATTATTTTGTATATTTAAATCTATTTTATTATTATTAATAGTTTTTAATTGATAATATTTAGATAAACTACTTTTATCTATTTTTTTTGTGTTTGATATCTCTTTTGCATCTTGAGAACTACAAGATACAAAAAAATATATAGCAAAAATATAAAATATAAAATTTTTCAAAATAAAACCTATTTATAAACCTCTTCTTCAATAGATAAAGATAGTGAATTATAATCTAATTTTTTCAATTCTCTACCATTTATGAAAACAGTAGGTGTTCCTCTTACTTTTAATGATTGAGCATCATTTGAATCTAAATTTAAAATACCATCTATATAGTTATCATTAAAGTCTCTCTTTAATTTTTCTATATCTATATTACTATTTTTTTCTAAAGCACTCCATAAAACTTCTTCTTTTGCTCCACCGTAATGACTACTCCACTTAGATTGATTAGCAAATATTATTTCTAATACTTCATTAAATTTATCTTGAGATCTAGAAGCTTCTAAAACTCTAATAGCAAATTTAGAGCTTTTATGATTAGCTAAATATCTAATTACAAGTTTTATATCATTTTTATATTCATTAAAAACTTTTTTTAGTATAGGATGAAATGATTTACAAGCACCACAAGATGGATCTAAAAACTCAACAATAGTTATTGAACTAGTTATATTACCAAATTTGGGTGAGTGATTTCTTATAAATGGTGCATCATTTAAATTATTAATGGTAACTTTTGATGCTTTTACATCTTCGTTTTTTTGATAATAAACACTTCCTAGTATAAAAACTACTATTATTAATATAATTGATATTAAAACAATATTTTTATTTTTCATTCTCTATTTCCTTTATATGCTAAAATTAAAAGTACAAATAAAATTATATATGACAACATAGATAAAAATGGAATAGTAACAAAACCAAACCAGTTTATATATACAGTAGAACATGGTATACCATTAACACAAGGTACAATTTTTTCAGGAATAATACCAAACATTAATAAATTATGATAAATAGAAAAACATAGTCCAATAATTACTAAAATAATAGAATATTTTATTACATAATCATCTGGATATAGTAGATTAACTAAAAAAATGAATACTAATGGATACATAAATATTCTTTGATACCAACAAAAAGAACATGGTACAAAATTCATAATTTCACTAAAAAACAGACTACCTAAGCTAGCTATAGTAGATACTAAAAAACATATAAAAATAATGTTAGAGTCGACTTTAGGCTTTTTTAAGTACAATATACAATCTCCTATGTAATAATTTTCAAAAATATTATAATATATTTCATATTAAACTATTGTAATTAAGAACTAATTGATCGTAAATTGTTTAAAAGTAGTTTTATACTATAATTCATAATTAGAATATAAGGACTTTTACTATGAGACATTTTTTAACCCTTTTAGATTATACCAAAGATGAAATTATTGATATACTAAATATTGCAATTAAAATAAAAAATGAACATAAAAATCAAATAAATAAAAATTATTTATCTAAAAAAATTCTCGGTATGATTTTTGAAAAAAATAGTACAAGAACAAGAGTTAGTTTCGAAGCAGGAATATATCAATTGGGTGGTATAGGAATATTTTTATCCGCTAACGATATTCAATTAAATAGAGGTGAGAGTATAGCAGATACTAGTAGAGTCATTAGTTCTATGCTTGATATGATTATGATTAGAACATCCGAACACTCTAGATTAGAAGAATTTGCAAAATATTCACAAGTACCAATTATAAATGGATTGACAGATAAATATCACCCTATTCAACTAATGGCAGATTATTTAACAATAATTGAATCAAATCTAGAAAAAGACCTTATTGTTTCATATATAGGAGATGGTAATAATATGGCTAATTCATGGGCTATATTAGCATCTATTATGGGTTTTGAATTAAGAATAGCTACACCAGTTGGATATGAGGTAGATCAAAATGTATTAATTAAAGTAAAAAATAATTCCAAAAAATCAGGTGCTAAAATATTAATATCAAATGATCCCAAAAGTGCGATAAAAGATTCAACTGTTGTTACAACAGATACTTGGATATCTATGGGACAAGAAAAAGAAAAATTAAAAAGAATAAAAGACTTTAAAGAATATACGATAAATACTAATATGATGAAATTAGCTTCACCTAAAGCTATATTTTTACATTGCCTACCTGCTTATAAAGGGTATGAAGTTACTAATGATGTTTTTGAAAGTAATCAAAGTTTAGTATTTCAAGAGGCCAATAATAGATTACATATACAAAAAGGAATTATGGTTTGGTTAAATCAACAAAATAAAAATATGAGTAATAGTATAATATGATTGATTTTAAAAAGTTTGAAAAATATTCCCTACCAGGACCTAGGTATACTAGCTATCCAACTGCAGTTGAATTTACTGAAGAATTTACTAAAAATGATTTAATCAATATATATAAAACACAAAATAATAAAAATGACCTATCTTTATATATACATATACCATTTTGTAGACAGGCTTGCTATTTTTGTGGTTGTAATGTAATATTTACAAGTAAAGATGAGAAAAAAACAAAATATATAAAATATTTAATTAAAGAATTAAATATATTAAAAAAGTATATAGATCCTAATAGAAATATTGTACAAATGCATTTTGGTGGAGGGACACCTACATATTTAGATGAAAATGAATTAGATACAGTAATATATAATATAAAGAAAGTATTCCCAAATTTTGATAAAAATGCTGAAATTAGTTGTGAAGTAGATCCAAGGTACTTTACTCAAGGTCATATGAATGTATTAAAAAAATATGGTTGTAATCGTCTTAGTTTTGGGGTTCAGGATTTAGATGAAAAAGTACAAAAAGAGATACATAGAATTCAACCATATGAAATAACTGAAAATGTAGTAAAAATAGCTAGAAATGCTGGAATAAAATCTATAAATATTGATTTAATATATGGTTTACCTCTACAAACAAAAGATACATTTGAAAAAACAGTCAAAGAAGTCATTAAATTGAATCCCGATAGATTAGCAGTTTTTAATTACGCACATGTACCTTGGATAAAAAAAACTATGAGAAAATTTGATGAAAACACTTTTTGCTCACCTAGTCAAAAACTAGATATGTTTAAAAATACTATTAAAATATTGACTCAAAATAGTTATAAAATGATCGGAATAGATCATTTTGCTAAAAGTGATGATGAACTTTTTAAAGCTATAAAAAAAGGTGAACTACATAGAAATTTTCAAGGATATTCAACTAAAAGTGGTAGTGATTTAATTGGTATTGGTGTAACATCAATTGGTAATGGTGAAAACTATTATGTACAAAATCAAAAAGATTTAAAGAAATATGAAGAGTCTTTAGATATTGGTAATTTAGCTGTTTATAAGGGTTATAAATTAAATGAAGATGATAAGATAAGACAATTTGTTATTATGGAGCTTATGAGTAATTTTTGGATATGTATTAAAAAAGTTGAAGATAAGTTTGGTATTATTTTTAAAGACTATTTTAAAGAAGATTTAAAAAGATTAGATTCATTTATAAAAGAAGAGCTTTTATTATTAGATGATAATAAAATTGAAGCTATTAATACAGGTAAAATGTTAATAAGAAATATAGCTATGGTATTTGATATATATTTACACAAACAACCAATAGAAAAAAGAAAATTTAGTAAGACAATATAATATGAAAAAATTTGATTATACTGAAATAACAGATACTTGTATAAAATGTGGTAAATGTAAACCTGTATGTACTATTTTTGATATTGATAAAGATGAGACAAGAAGTCCTAGAGGTTTTTTAGAATTATTAGGAGCTTATAAGAATGGAGATTTAGAATTAGACTTTGAATCTAAAGAGATATTTGAAAGTTGTTTTTTATGTACTAACTGTGTTGATGTATGTCCTATTGATATACCAACTGATATGGTAATAGAGCAAGTTAGAAATGATATAGCTAAAAAATTTGGTATTAAATGGTATAAGAAATTATTCTTTTTCTTATTAAGACATAGAAAAATCATGGATTTAATGTCAAGTATAGGTTATGTTTTTCAAACTTGTGGATTAAAAATTAATAAAGAAAAAGAATTAGCAACACCTAGATTTTCACTTCCTATAATAAAAAAGAATAGAGCTTTACCATTTGCTGATAAAAGAAGCTTTTTAAATAAATATGAAGAAAATATAATAAATTCGAATAGTAATAATAATCTAAAACCTAATCTAAAAAATAGTAAAAATAGAGTTGCTGTATTTATAGGTTGTATGGCTAATTATACATATACAAATATAGGAGATAGTTTATTAGAAATTTTAAATATTTTAGAAATTGATGTAATGATACCTAAAAAACAGCTATGTTGTGGAGCACCTGCTTATTTTACAGGTGATTTTGATACAGTTGATTATTTAATAAAAAAAAATATAGAGTATTTTGAAACATTTGTTGATGAAGTAGATGCAATAATAATACCAGAAGCTACATGTAGTGCTATGATAAATATAGATTGGGCACATTTTTTATATGACCAACCTAAATGGAAAAAAAGAGCACAAAAACTAGCACCAAAAGTACAAATGGCTACATATTATCTTGAAAAAAATAGTAATTTAAAATATATTTTAAGTAAAAAGAAGAAAAATATAAAAGACCTAATAACATATCATGACCCATGTCATGCCAGAAAGATGCAAGGTGTTTTTAAAGAACCAAGAGATCTATTATCACAAAATTATGAAATGAAAGAGATGAGTGATTCTAATAGATGTTGTGGATTTGGTGGAGTTACTATGCAAACTGAAAAATATCACTTATCTAAAGCTGCTGGTATGCCAAAAGCTGCTATGATAAAAGCTACAAAAGCTAATATTGTAAGTGCTGAATGTAGTGCTTGTAGAATGCAAATCACAAATTCTTTATATGTAAATGATGTAGATAATGTAGTATTCAAAAATCCTATTGAATTAATAGCTAAAGCTTTAAAATGAATTATTGGCAAAATATATACTCTAAATTTGATATTGTAGCATTTAAAATAGGTGATATAAGTGTACATTGGTATGGTATATTATATGCTCTTGCATTAATTGCTGCTATATTAATAGCTAAATGGATTATAAAAAAAGATAAAATAAAGATATCACAAACTAGATTTGATAGTTATATATGGTGGGTAGAAATTGGTGTAATTTTAGGTGCTAGAATAGGATATATAATATTTTATGATCCAAATACAATATATTATTTAACAAATCCTTGGCAAATATTTAATCCATATGTAAATGGTGTATATACAGGTATTTCTGGTATGAGTTATCATGGTGCTTTAATAGGATTTACTATTTCTACAATATTATTTTGTAGAAAATATAAGATATCACCTTGGTTTTTATCAGATATATCTGTTATTGGTATTAGTGGTGCTTATTTTTTAGGAAGAATTGGTAATTTTATTAATCAAGAATTAGTTGGTAGAGTTACAGATGTACCTTGGGGTATTTATGTAAATGGAGTTTTAAGACATCCATCACAATTATATGAGGCATTTTTAGAAGGTATATTAATATTTATTATTTTATATCTATATAGAAAAAGGAAAAGATTTAATGGAGAATTGACTATAATTTATTCTATTTTATATTCAATTGCTAGATTAGTCTCAGAAATTTATAGACAACCCGATATTCAAATTGGATTTTTATATAAAGATTTTGTAACTATGGGTATGTTAATATCTGGTATATTTGCTATTATATCTATATACATCTATGTACTACTATATAAGAAATATAAAAATTAGTTTTTATATAAAAAATAAATTTATTATACTTGATTAACTTCTTCTTTAATATATTCATGCTTTATAGCTAATTCGTTTATCTTATTTTTTAAAAGATCCATTCTCCATCCATGTCTACTACCAAATTTTATTATCTCTTCTTCTCTTTGTTCTTCATTACAAAAAACAAAAATTCTTCTTAAAAATGGTAAGGGAATTTGAATAGCTATTAATTGAAAATAATTATCTTTACAATTTCTTGAACAAAAAGCTTTACTCATGGCTATTTTCTTCTTACAAAAAGGACAACTTGACATTTATTTACCTTTATTCACTAGTTAATATATATATATAATATTTTATTAAATTTTTTTGTATACTATCAAAAAAGAGAGAGTTTGTCAAAGGTATATTTTAATTTATATTAAATATTTAATATATTATTTTAGTTTACCCCAATTTTTACCAATACTAATAGTAACTTGTAAAGGAATATTTAACTTATATATATTTTCCATTATATATTTAAGCTCTTTTGAATATAAATCTATTTTATCATCTCTTACTTCAAATATTAATTCATCATGTATTTGTAGCAGCATTTTTATATCATCATTAGATTTATATTTTTTATAAATTTTATTCATAGATAATTTTATTAAATCTGCTGCACTACCTTGAAACTTAGTATTAACACCTTCTCTTAAATATGAAGCTAAAAACATTTGTGAAGCACTTTTAATATTAAAATATCTTCTTCTTTTTAATAAAGTATCAATATAAGCTTTTTCTAAAATAAATTCCTCTACAGATTTTAAATAGTCTTTAACACTAGTAAAAGCATCAAAATATGATTTTATATACTCTTTTGCATCTTTAGTTGATATATTTAATGTTTTAGCTAATTTAGAACTACCCATTCCATAAATTAGACCAAAATTTATTGTTTTTGCTATATTTCTATTTTTAATTGCTTGATGCTTACCAAATATTTTAATAGCTGTTTGTGTATGTATATCAAGATCATTATTAAAAGCATCACATAATGCTGCATCTTTACTAAAATGGGCTAAAAGTCTAAGTTCTATTTGCGAATAATCAATACCAATTAAACTATATCCATCTTTAGCTATAAAGCATTCTCTAATTTGTCTACCTTCAAGAGTCCTTACAGGTATATTTTGTAAATTAGGTTCTTTAGAACTTAATCTTCCTGTTGATGTACCTGTTTGTAAAAAAGATGTATATATCCTATTATTAATATCATTAATACTTAATTTTAAAAGAGGTTCTATATATGTAGATTGAAGTTTAAAAGTCTCTCTATATTTTAAAATAAAATCTATGATAGCATGTTTATTAATTAATGTTTGAAGTACACTTTCATTTGTACTATAACCTGTTTTTGTTTTTTTTGTTTTTGGTAAATTTAGTTTCTCAAAAAGAATTTCACCTAATTGTTTAGGTGAATTTATATTAAATTGTGTTTGAGCTAATTCATATATTTTTGATGTAAGGTATTTTAATTGCTCTTCATTTTTAATTTTTAACTCTTCTAATAATTTAATATCCACTTTTATACCTATTTCTTGCATAGAGGACAAAACTTTAATAAAATCAAACTCTATATCTTTAGCTTGTGCTATTAAAAAATCTATATTTTTATATTTAAATTCATCTAATTGTTTATAATATATCTCTTTTGTTAAATATGCATCTTCACATGCATATTGACAAGCTTTTGATATATCAACATTTGAAAAATTTTCATCTTTTTTAACAATATCTTTAAAAGATATTGTTGTATAATCAAAATATTTTTTACTTAAATAATCAAGTCCTATTTTAGAACTTGGATCTAATAACCAAGCTAAAATCATAGTATCAACATATAAATTTAATTCTATATTAAAATTATATTTTATAATTTCATAATCAAATTTAAAGTTTTGTAAAACTAACTTATGATTATTAAGTAAATTTATAGCTTTTTTACATATTTTAATATCTATTTGTGAAGATACACCTAAATAATTATGTCCTATTGGTACATAATATGCATTTTTTCTATCAAAACTAAATGAAAAACCAACTATTTTTGCTATTTTAGTATTTGTAGATGTTGTTTCTGTATCAAAAGAGACTAAATCATCTTTTTTAATACTATTTAATATTTCAAAAAGTTTTTTTTCATCATCTAATAAAATAGAGTTAAAATTTACTAGATTTTTATTTTCTATATTAATATTATTAGGAATATTTGTTTTATAATTTAAACCATTAGTTTCAACTTTTTTTAAAATATTATTCAAATCATACTCTTTTAATAGATCTTTGATTTTTAATATAGGATTATCTATTGGTAATAAAAACTCATTTAAATTATTATTAGAAAGGATATTTAAATCATCTTTTAAAGTAACTAACTCTTTAGATATATAAGCCATCTCTTTACTTTCTTGTAAAAGTTTTATCCATCTAGTTTTTGGTACACTATAAATATTTTTATAAATATTATCTATATTATTAAATTCGCTAATTAAAGCTTGAGCACTTTTAACACCTATTCCTTTAACTCCTGGTACATTATCACTACTATCTCCTAATAGTGCTTGATATTGAATAAATTGTGATGGATATATACCATATTTATCAAAACATTTAGATTCATCTATCGTTATTTTCTTAATAGGATCAAATAAGTTAACTTTTTCATCTTGAATTACTTGATATAAATCTTTATCATGACTTACTACTCTTACATTTAAATTCATATTTATAGCATCTTTACAAATAGATGCTATAATATCATCAGCTTCATAACCTAATTTTAAAGATGTTTTAAATCCCATTTTTTCTATAAAAGATATAGCAATTGGTAATTGATCTAAAAGATCTTGTGGTGCTTCTTGTCTATTCTCTTTATATGCAGGATATATATTATGTCTAAAAGTTTCTCCTTTACAATCAAGAGCAAAAACTATATAATCTGTTTGAAAATCTTTACCAATATTTAAAATAAAATTCATAAAACCAGTTAATAATCCAGTAGGAAAACCATTATTTGATTTCAAAGGTGGAAGAGCATAATAACTTCTAAATAAAAACCCAAATGTATCTATAACTGTAATACTTTTTTTACTATTACTATTCATATAATTCTCACTTTTATATACTAATAAATTTAATCATCTATTATATTCATAATATTATTTATATCATCTTTTATAAAATATCAAAAAAATTATAAAATTTATCAAAATAGAAGTATAAATATATAATAATATAAAATGTCATACAAAAATATGTATAAAAAGGATTTATAATGATAAAAAATATTACATTTAATAATTTTTATTCATTTTATGAAGCTACGAATATAGATTTTGAATTAAATGATAAAATATCAAAATCATATTATGATATAAATATTAATTTAAAAAATAGTAATAAAATAAGATTAAATAAAACTATATCTATATTAGGAGCAAATGGTAGTGGAAAAACACACTGTTTAAAAATTTTACTTTTTATAACTAGTTTTATAACAGGTATTATCAAAAGGCCTAATATTGATAAAAATGAAAAATTACCATATGAACCACACATATTACATCAAAATGAAGATACAAATATAATTTTAGAGTTTATTTTAGATAATATAGAGTATAAATATGAACTTATATTAAACTCTTATAATCTATTAAGTGAATCTTTATACTCTAAAACATCAAAAAGTTATAGTTATATATTCAAAAGAAAAAAAAAATATATAGAAGATGAGTTTACTTATAAATATAATAGTAAAAAATTTACTCTAAAACTAATACCAGCTAAAAATTGTAATAAAAATATATCTATTATATATGAAGCTTTAAAATATAGTGATGAACTATCTATTAATATAGATAAATACTTTAATAATATTGGTATGATAAATATATTTAACCATTATATAAATAACAGTGAAATATTAATTTATAATAATCATAGTAGTAGTGATGATGACTTTATATCTGAACTATATAATGACCATGAAGATATTTTTAAAAATGTTAAAGAGATAATAAAAAGATTTGATTTAGGATTAGAAGATATAAAAATAATCAAAGATAATAAAATAGATAAAAATGGAGATAAAAAAGAGTATTTTAGATCAAATTTTACTCATATAGCTAAAGATAATCAAAAGTTCATATTACCCTATCAAAAACAATCAGATGGTACAAAACATCTATTTGAAAAACTATTTTCTATTTTTTATGCATTTGAATATGGAGGTATTGTTATTTTTGATGAGTTAGATAATTATACACATATTCATATATTAATAAAAACATTAGAACTATTTGAAGATCCAGGTTTTAATAAAAAAGATGCTCAAATAATATTCACATCACATACACCTGAAGTATTAAATGAGTTAAAAAAACATCAAGTATATCTAATACAAAAAGATGATGCAAATAGTATATCTTATAGGTTAGATAATATAAAAGGTTTAAGAAGTGATGATAATTTATACTCAAAATATTGTATAGGTAGACTTGGAGCTACACCTAATTTATGAGATTAAACCATAATAAAACTATAAAACAAAAATCAAATATTCTAATAACTTGTGAAGGTCTTGGTGATAAAAAATTTATAGGACATATCAAAGAGTTATTAAAAGAGGATATAAAAACAAAAATAATTTTAAAAAATTATAATGGAGGATCTATTTCAAATATAATAGATAATACTAGAAAAGAGTATATAAAAAATAGTACTGATTATAATAAAATATTGATATTAGTAGATATAGATCGAAAAGATGATTTGAATAATATTACAAATAAAGATATAGAGACTAAAATAAAAAACTTTCTTAAAAATAAAAAATTATCATTAATATATTCAAAGCCTTATTGTATAGAAGGTATGATTTTAAAATTAACTAATCAATATAAAAACAGTATAAATTCATCACAAAATTGTAAAGAAGAGTTTAAAAAGATATATAACAAAGAGTTAACTAAAATGAATATTATTGATGATTTTAAAAAGTTAAAATTAAATAAAAATATATTCAAAAATAGTAAAATAGACACTATTGAAAAATTAATCAATACCTTAATAAATTAAAGGCTAAAAAATGATAATAATACCATGTAGATTAACTTCATCAAGATTTCCTAATAAAGTATTAAAAGATGTGTTAGGATTACCTATGGTAATAAGAACAGCACAAAGTGTATCTAATATAGATGATGTAATAATAGCTTGTGATAGTAAAGAGATACAAAATATAGCTAGAAAATATAAAATAGATTCAATATTAACATCACAAAATCATCAAAATGGTACAACAAGAATAAATGAAGCAGCTAATTTATTAAAATTAAAAGATGATGATATTATAATAAATGTACAAGCTGATGAACCATTTATTGAAAAAAGTATAGTTAAAAAATTAATAGATCAAACTAATAAAAATATAAATAAAAAAGATATTATGATAAATAGTTGTTATAAAAAAATATCTTTAAAAGAGTCTTTAGATCCAAATTTTGTGAAAGTTATATTAAATACAGAAAATCATGCTATATATTTTTCAAGATCTCAAATACCATTTAATGCAAATAATAAATCTATAGAATATTATGGGCATCTTGGAATTTATGGATTTAGTAAAATATCTTTAAATAATTTTTGTAATTTAAAACCATGTTTATTAGAAAATATAGAAAAATTAGAACAATTAAGAGCTATAGAATATGGATATAAAATAGCTATGATAGAAGTAGAATCAAAATCATTTGGTATAGATACACCAAATGATTTAGAAAATGCTATTAAAATATTTAGTTAAAAAATTATAATAGATATTTATCAAAAAACATAATCTTCACCTAAATAGTGTTCTTTTACACTATGATTTGTTTTTATTTCACTACTGTTACCAGATGCTAATATAGAACCATTTTTCATAACATAGGCTCTATTACATACTTCTAGTGTCTCTCTTACATTATGATCTGTTATAAATATACCTATATTTTTCAATGTTAGTTGATAGATGATCTCTTGTACATCTTTTATGGCTATTGGATCAACTCCTGCAAATGGTTCATCAAGAAGTAAGAATTTTGGTTTAGCTATTAGGGCTCTTGCTATTTCTGTTCTACGTCTTTCACCTCCACTTAAAGATACTCCTTTTCTATTTCTTATAGGTTCTATATTAAAAATAGCTAATAACTCTTCTACTCTTTTTATTTGATCTTTTTTATCTTTTGTTACTATTTGTGCTGCTAACATTAAGTTGTCTTCCACACTTAAATCTTTGAAAATAGATGACTCTTGTGGTAAATATCCTATACCTTTTAAAGCTCTTTTATGTAGTGGTAAATTTGTAATTATAGTATCATTTAAATATACATCACCACTATTTGGTTTTATTAACCCACATACAGTATAAAATGTAGTAGTTTTCCCTGCACCATTTGGGCCTAAGAGACCTACTATTTCACCACTATTTATCTCTAATGATATATTATTTAATATTTGTGTATTTTTTATTTTTTTTGTTATATTTCTTATTTCTAATTTATTCATAAATCTCATAAATCCTTTTATTATTAGATTTTTTTATATATATATTTATAAATTCAAAACCATAATTTTTAATAATTTTTTCTAATTCATCATTAGCCCATTCTACAAAGTGTAAACCATTTTTATCAAACTCTTCTAATAATCCCAAATTAATAAATTCTTCTAAAGTCTTATTATAAATATCATAATGAAAAATATTATTACTATATATATTTTGTATACAAAAAGTAGGTGAAGTTACATCATCTTTTATATTTATATATTTCATATATGCTTTAACAAGTGTTGTTTTACCAATTGCTATATCACCTCTGAGTAATATAATTTTATTTTTATTATATATCAAGTCTTTTAATTTGGTTAAAACTTCATCTAATTCATTAATATCTAATTCAAATTTATAATTCAATTTTATACTTTATAGTAGTTTAGATACTCTTATAATCTCTTCTAATTTTTTAGATGCTTTAGATGAAGATATTGAATCTTTTGCTATTTGTAAACCATCTTGTATATCTCTTGCTTTATTATCAACTACTAATGCCATAGCACTATTTAATAAAATAATATCTAATTTAGCACCTTTTTCTTTTCCATTTAAAATATTTTTAGTTATTTTAGCGTTTTGTAGTGGTGTTCCACCTAATATACTATCTTTAGGAGATAGTTTTATATTATATTTAGTAGGATCTATAATAAACTCTTTTATATTATCATTTTCTAATATAGAGGCATATGTAATATCACTAATTGATATCTCATCCATACCATCTTTAGAACTTAAAACTACAGCTTTTTTTGTATTTAATTTTTTTAGAGCATATATAATATTATTAATATAATCTTTATTAAAAATACCTATTAACTGTTTTGTAACACCTGCTGGATTACATAATGGACCTAAAATATTAAAAATAGTTCTATGTGGTATAGATTTTCTAATTGGCATAATATATTTCATATAAGGATGATGATTAATAGCATTTAAAAATACAAAATTTGTATCTTCTAATAAAATATGTAATTTATCAACTGATATATTTAAATTTAATCCTAATTCTTTTAAACAATTAGAACTACCTGAAGAGCTTGTTATACTTTTATTGCCATGTTTAGCTACATTACATTCACATGAAGCTAATAATATAGATACTGTTGTAGATATATTAAAACTATTACTATGATCCCCTCCTGTACCACAATTATCAATTAAACTATTCTTTAAAGACTCATTAATATTTAATGGTATCATATGATTTCTCATAGATAAAACAGCTTGAGATATATCTTCAAAACTCTCACCTTTTTTATATAAATCAATCAAATAATTTTTAATATAATTATCATCTAATTTATTAGTAAACATATCATCAAATATATTTTTAATATTATTACTCATTAATATATTCCTTGATTAATTATTTTAATATATTCTTCTATTTTACTTTTTGGTGTAGATTTAGATGTAGGTATTTTTAAGACTTCAAATTTACTAGTTTTTTCAAGATATTTTATAGTGATAATATCACCTAGTTTTATATCTTTAGATTTTTTTACAACTACATTATTTATTAATACTACATTATGTTTTAACATATCAGAAGATATACTTCTTCTTTTTGTAATATTAACTGCATTTAAAAATTTGTCTATTCTCATAAAGCTTATTATAACTAATCTTAGATAAAATAAGACTCTTTAGTATTGATAATAAGGTATAAAAAAATGAATAATAAAAATGAAAAATTAAAAGTAGTACTAGCATATAGTGGAGGTCTTGATACATCTATTATATTAAAATGGTTACAAGATGAATATAATGCACAAGTCATAACTTTTACAGCAAATTTGGGTCAAGGTGAAGAGTTAGAACCAGCTAGAATAAAAGCTATGAAAATGGGAATAAAAGAAGAAGATATATTTATACTTGATATTCAAGAAGAGTTTGTAAAAGATTATGTATTCCCTATGTTTAGAGCAAATGCTATTTATGAAGGTGAATATTTATTAGGTACATCAATAGCTAGACCTTTAATATCAAAAAAACAAATCGAAATAGCAAAGAAAGTTGGAGCTACACATGTATGTCATGGAGCCACTGGAAAAGGAAATGATCAAGTAAGATTTGAACTTGGTTATTTAGGATTGAATCCAAATATACAAATAATAGCACCATGGAGACAATGGGATTTAAATTCAAGAGAAAAATTACTATCATATGCTAAAAGACATTATATTTCTATAGATATAAAAGAAGGTAAATCACCCTATTCTACAGATGCAAATTTATTACATATATCTTATGAAGGACTTGAATTAGAAGATCCAAATCAAGAACCTAATGAATCTATGTGGCAATGGAGTAATAGTATTCAAAATGCTCCAAATGAGCCAGAATATATAACAATAGAGTATAAAAATGGTGATCCAATAAAAGTTAATGATAATATATTATCTCCTGCAAACTTATTAAAAAAATTAAATGAATATGGAAATAAACATGGTATTGGAAGAGTAGATATAGTAGAAAATAGATATGTAGGGATGAAATCAAGAGGATGTTATGAAACACCAGGTGGAAGTATACTACTAAAAGCACATAGAGCAATAGAATCTATAACATTAGATAAAGAAGAGGCACATTTAAAAGATGAAATAATGCCAAAATATGCAAAATTAATCTACAATGGATATTGGTTTTCAAAAGAGAGAGAGATGTTACAAAAAGCTATTGATAATACTCAAATAAATGTGCAAGGAACTGTAAAATTAAAACTATATAAAGGGAATATATTAGTAGTAGGAAGAACTTCAGATAAATCACTATTTAGTCCAAGTCATTGTACATTTGAAGAAGATGATGTATATGATCAAAAAGATGCCGAAGGTTTTATAAAAATAAATGCTTTAAGATTTATAATAGAAGGTAATCAAAAAAATATTAAAAATAGTTAAACTAATATATAATTAAACAAAGGTTTAATATGAGTAGTAAAGAACAAGAAAAAAGTTTAGTTATGAATGTACTAATGACACCTGATAAAGCTAATTTTTCAGGTATTAATGTACATGGTGGTGAATTACTTAAAATATTAGATCAAGTAGCATATACATGTGCTGCTAGATATTGTGGTTCTTATGTAGTAACACTATCTGTTGATATGGTACTATTTAAATATCCTATTAAAATAGGATCATTAGTGACATTTTATTCAAGTGTAAATTATACAGGTAATACCTCTATGGAAATTGGTATAAAAGTAGTATCTGAAGATATAAAAGATAGAAGCAAAAAACATACTAATGTATGTTATTTTACATTAGTAGCGGTTGATTCTAATGGTAAATCAACACCTGTACCAAAATTAAGACTTGATACTAGTGAAGATAAAAGAAGATATAAAAATGCTTTAAAAAGAAAAGAGTATAGATTAAAAGAGGCAAAAGAAAAAAAAATACATGAAGATAAAAATAAAATAAAATAGTAAATTTTATATTACAAAAAATCTGTTTTTTCTATAACTATATCTTGAGTATTAGCATATCTTCCACATCTATTGTTACTCAAAAATATACAAATATCTCTCCACTTCTGAGTATGTCCTCCAAGTTCATTTGTAAATTCATTTAATCTAAACATCAAAGCATGAGCATATTCATGAGGCAATACTTCATCTATCATATAATCTAAACTCTCTTTAAAATGATTTTTATTCAAATATATTTTTATATTTACATTTTTAGTATCATATGATCCTATTTTATACACAGAGTCATATTTATCAATATTAATATTTGATTTCTTAGTATTATATGTTGCTATACCAAATAAATTACCTTTTATATTTTTTTTAATAATAATTGAAACATCTAAATATATATTATACTTATCTTGGATTTTTTTAATCATATCTTGTTTTTTAAGATATATTCTTTGTTGAACATCTTTGGATAATTTACTATTATCAAATTTATAATTATCATATAATATATATATAAATAAAACTATACCAACTAAAGATATAATAAAAAATGTTGTATATAGTTTTTTTAAAAACATAAATTAAAAACTTTTATCTATTTATCATCACTATATTTTTCTAGAAACTCTTCATAACTACCTTTAAAGTCAATTATAGTTCCATTATCTTGTATTTGTATTATTCTATTAGCATAAGCATCAAGTAGCTCTCTATCATGTGATACACAAATAACACAACCATCATATTTAAGTAATCCCTCACCTAATGCTATAATAGCCTCTAAATCAAGATGATTAGTCGGCTCATCTAATATTATAAAATTTGGTTCTTCTAACATTATTTTTGATAGCATCATTCTATGTTTTTCACCACCACTACATGAATTTACTTTTTTTTCTTGTTGTTCGCCATTAAATAACATTCTACCTAAACAGTTTCTTATTTGTGATATATCAGCATTTTTATCAAAAGCTCTTAACCAATCATAAAGTGTCATTTCACCAATTATAAAATCTGTACTATTTTGAGGAAAATATCCATATTCTATAGTAGCTCCCCAATTAACAGTTCCATTATCTGAATTAATGTTTTGAGTTATTATTTCACATAGTGTTGTTTTACCTATACCATTTGGTCCAATTATAGCTATTTTATCATCTTTTTTAACTGTAAAAGATATGTCATCTAATATTTTATTATTATCAAAAGATTTTGAAATATTTTTGATTTCTAATATCTCTTTACCAGCTTGCTTTTTTTGTTTAAATATTATGCTTGGATCTCTTCTACTTGATACTTGAATAGATCCTATATCTAACTTATCAAGTTGTTTTTGTCGTGATGTTGCTTGCTTAGCTTTAGATGCATTTGCACTAAATCTTGCTATAAATTTTTCTAATTCTTCTTTCTCTTTTAATTTTTTATTAACATCCATCTCATTTTGTTTTGATATTAAAGTAGATGCAATATACCAATCATCATAATTACCTGTAAAACTTCTTATTTTTTTATAATCTACATCTAGTATGTTAGTACATACTGTATTTAAAAAGTGTCTATCATGTGATATTACTACCATTGTACCATCATGATGTTTTAATTGATTTTCTAACCAACTAATAGTATTTATATCAAGATTATTTGTAGGCTCATCTAAAAATAGAATATCAGGTTTTGGATATAGTACTTGAGCTAATAATACTTTAAATTTCTGAGCACTTGTTAATGTATTCATTAAATTTTGATGAATAGATGAATCAAAATTAAGCCCTTCTAATGCTTTAGTAATTTTTACATCATACTCATATGTAGGATCTTCTTCACAACATATTATTTCAAGTTTAGCTAATTTTTCACCTATTTCATCTGTATATTCTTCTAAGTATAATTTTTCTTTCTCTTTAATAGCATCATATAATCTTTTATTGCCTAATAATACTGTATCAAATATAGTATACTCTTCAAAAGCAAATTGATTTTGACCTAAAACACCCACTTTTTTACCAGTTTGTATTTGTATTTCACCTGATGTTATATCTTCTACGCCACTTAACATTTTCAAAAATGTAGTCTTTCCTGCACCATTAGCACCAATTAGACCATATCTTTTACCATTATCTAATTTTAAGTTTATATCTTGAAAAAGTGTTCTTGGACCATATGCTTTTTTTAAATTTATTATCTGAACCATATATTTACTCTTTATATTTTATTTTGTAACTTTATATTTATAATATAATATCTTTTAATGTAAATCTTTATTTAATTTTACTTCTCTAACACTTCTAGATGCTATTATCTGACCTGTAATTGAATTTTGTCTAAAGTGTACACCATTAACACCTAAGAAATCTAAACCTTTCATAAGATGTTTTATAGTTTTAGTTGGATTTATTTTAGATATTTCTTCAACTGCTTTATCATTTAATGTTATTTTTGTACCTGGTAGTATTGTAATTCCTGCATCTAATATACATCCATCACCTATAGCTGTACCTGTACAAGAATTTGCACCTAATAGTGTATTTTCTCCAATACTAACAGGAACACCATCAGTTCCAGATAACACACCTAGAATAGATGCACCTCCACCTACATCACTATTAGCACCAACAACAGCACTTGAGCTAATTCTTCCTTCAACCATAACAGGACCTAATGTACCTGCATTAAAATTTATATAAGCAGCACCAGGCATAACAGTCGTACCAGATGCTATTGAAGCACCAAATCTAACTTTTGATGTATCTAATACTCTCGTATTATCTGATGGTATTATATGTGATAAAAATCTAGGAAATTTATCTACCATATCTATTTTTGGATATTTACCACTTAATTTTAATTTCATCTCATTTTGTCTTAACCAATTAAGTTCAATAGGAATACTACCCATCCAAGCACAATTATGGAGTAATCCAAATGCACCATTTAAATTTAAACTTCTAAGTGGTGCTTTATTATAAGATAAAGCATATAATTTTAAATATACACTTTGTGTAGTTTTAGGTTCAAGATCTTCAAATATAAAAACTATTTGAAAACTATCTAATTCTACTTCTTTATTTTTTAATAATTTTGAAATAGTTGTGATTAGTTGTATATTTTTATGATCATCACCTTTTGCTTCATTTATATAAGGTTGAAATGAAGCTATACAATTAGCTAAAAATTTCTCATTTATATTACTTACTAATTCACTTTTTGATGTATCATAATCTAGGTTTGATTCTTTTAAAGCATTTAAAAAAACAGCCGCACTTCCATAATTTTCATTCCAATTTATTACAGATGTTGTAAATTGAAGTATTTTACTATTATCTAATTGACCTATATCAACTCTACCTATAGTAAAACCTATTGGTTTTTTATACCAATTTTGAGATTGTATATCTTCTACAAAATCTTTAAAATCTTCTTTAGTTGTTATCATATTATATTTTCCTATAATTTTTTAGGGAATTATACTAAAAATAGTCTAATAAGATATTAAATCATTTACTTAATACTATCCATATCAATATAAGATATTGGTGAAGTTATATTATGAAGTGCAGTTAATAATTTATTAATATTAGTAGATCTTAATAATATCTCATATTTATATTTATTTGCTACTTTAAATATAGTACATTTACCAAAACCTATAATATCAATATATTGATTTTTTTCTAGAATATTTACATAACTTTTCATTTCTTGTTCTACTTTTAATTCATCTTTATGAGAAAAAACTACTCTAGCTATTTTTAAATATGGTGGATATAGATCTTTTCTATATTCTAATTCATCTTTTAAAAAATCTTCATAATCATTCTTTTGTAAATAAATATCAAAAAAATCTCTATTTTTAGTCTGTATTAAGACTTTACCTTCACCTTTTCTTCCACTTCTTCCTGCTATTTGGATAAGAAGTGATAAGGTATTTTCTCTTGCTTTATAACTATTAATATTAAAAATCCAATCAATTCCTAAAATAACAGCTAATTTAATATTATGATAATCATGACCTTTAGATAACATTTGAGTACCTATTAAGATATCTATTTTATTATCATTAAAATCTTTTAATACTTTTTTTAATTTAGATAGACTTTTTATATCATCTGTATCAAATCTAGCTATTTTTTTATTAGGTAATATTAGATTTAATTCCTCTTGAATTTGTGCTGTACCAATTCTTAAATTATGAATAATCCCTATATCACAAGCAGGACATGATGATGGTATTTTTTGAGTATAATTACAACAATGACATTTTAATACTAAATCATTTTTATGAAGACTTAATTTTACAGAACAATTAGGACATTCAATACTTTTACCACAAGAATTACAAACTTGATATTTAAAATTTGCTTTTGTTGGTAAAAATATTATTGCTTGATTATTATTATTAATAGTTTTTTCTATATTTTTTAATACTATCTTATCTAATGAGAGTTGACTATTAAAATATTCTATATTTTTATTTGATTTAAAAAATGTCTCTTTTAGTCTAAAATATGGTATTTTAAAAAATGAATTAATAGATGGTGTTGCACTACCTAAGATAGTCTGTATGTTTTGATTTTTACTTAAATATATAGCTAGATCTTTTATATTAACTCTTGGTTTTTGATCACTTTTAAATGAATTATCATGTTCTTCATCAATGATTATTAATCCTAAATTATCAAAAGGTAAAAACATAGAAGATCTAGCACCTGCTATAATTTTGATTTTTTTATTTAATAAATCATTAATAATCTCATCTTTTCTTTTTTTAGATATTTTAGAGTGCCAAATAGCTACACAATCACCAAATACCTCTTCTAATCTAAGTTGCATTTGAGTACTTAAAGATATTTCTGGCATTATTAATAGTGCTTGTTTAGAGTTATTTATATGTTTTTGTATATGTTTTATATATATTTGAGTTTTACCACTTCCTGTATTTGCAAATAAAAGTGCTAATTTATTAGATTCCAAAAAGTCATATGCTTTTTTTTGGTTTAATGACAATTTTATTTTAGAGTCAAATATTATATATTTTTTTTGATCTTCTACGACTATTAGAGTTTTATCAAATGGTATAAATATACCCAAAGCTTCACCTAAAGAACAAACATAATATAAACTAATAAAAGATGCTAACTTTAACATCTTTTCATCATAATATTTAGATGTAATCTCATCTATTTTTATACATTTAAATATTGGTTTTTCTACATTTTTTATAACAACAGCTAAATTATCTTTTTTATTTCTTAATTTTACTTTGACTAAGGATCCATTATCTATTAAATTATCACTTTTATATATTAGATTTGATAAAGGTGATTTTAATAAACATACTTCATAAAAATACTCTTTCATATATTAATAAACTCTATTATATATTAATTTAATTCTAAACATAAATCTCTTTTATAATCACAATCAAATATACCATCTTCATTATTATAAGCAAACTCTATAAAATTAGTTTTATTTATAAAAATTTTATATATATTTTGTGAGGTTTTTATCCATTTACCTACTTCATTACTATTCGTTGATGTTGAGATAATTGGATATTTTAATAGTTTCTCATTCTCATATCCAACAAACAGTTGTTTATTAGCTATATTTATTGGTGCATTATCTAAATATTTTATATATATTTGATCTTTATTTAGTAATATATTTTGATTTTTATTATAAGAAATAGAGTCTCTTATTAGATTAATATCTGATTTAATTTTTATTATTGTAGTATCTTCAAAATGTGTAAATAGTTTAGGTATAACATAAGATGTAATAATAGAAATTAAGAGTATAACAAAAATTATTTCTATTATCGTCATACTTTTATTCATAAACTATTAAACTAAACTATAAATTTATTAGATAGTTTTTCTAAATCTTTTTTTAAATTCATAATCTCTTGAGATTTTTTTATATATGCTAGTAATAATTCTTGTGTAGTTATATTTTTATCTTTTGGTAAGAAGTTAATGATTTCATACTCTAAACTATCATCAATATTTATAGAATAAGCCATATTATTTATATGAAATGTGAGTTTTTTCTTCATATCTATAGACTCTTTATAATATATATTATAAAAATATTAATATTCATCTTCTATATCAATATTATTATCAACTATATTTTTATTTAGTATCTTATCTATTTTATCAACCATTTTTTCACTATTGATAATAATATCATTTTTTTCTTGCTTTAAAAGTTCTAACTCTTTTTTTAAAGAGTTATTTTCATCTTCTAATAATGCATAATCTTTTAAAAGTTGATCTATTTGTATATTTAATTTTTTTATAAAATCCATAATATTATTCTATCTAAAAAAATAACTTAATATATAAAAATCAATATGAAAGTTTAAATTTTTTAGTATCTAAAACTCCATCATCATCAAAACATAGATAGTATAAATAATCTTTTTTTATATTTAAGCACGCTAAATATCTTAATGCAATATTTGATTGAAGTGAAGCTATATGCATAACAATAGGACATGCTATACCATTTGGTTTTCTTGTTTTTATTTTAAATAGATCTTGATATGATGCTTTATGAAAAAAACAAACTTGTCCATAAAACTCTTCAACACTACCATATATCCAAGGTATATTTTTAGACTTAGAATATTCATTAATAAAAGCTCTAGTTGGTAAATTATCACTTCCATCTATTATCAAATCAAAATTATTTATATCTCTTTTAACAAATGTTTGGAAATCTTCCTTATAAGATGTAACTTTTACATAAGGAGATCTATTTTGTATAAGATCTTGTAATACTTCACACTTATATTTACCTTCATCTTCTATTTTAAATCCTATTTGTCTATGAATATTATGAATACTAACTCTATCAAAATCTACAAAAGTAAATTCTCCTATACCACATGATCCTAAAGCTATAGCATTACTACACCCTAAGCCTCCACATCCTATTATTAATACTTTTTTATTTATTAAGGATAGTTGTTTATCTTTACCCCATAATTGAACTTGTCTGTTAAAATACTCTAACATACTATTTTCATCAAAATTATTCATAATTCAATCTTTTTTTATATTTAATTCTTCAAAATCTAACTTAGCTTCATCTAATAATTTTTGAGCTTGAGTTAACTTCTTAATACCATCTTTATATATTGTTACACTATTACTTAATGTAATATTAGGATCTAATAATTTATCTAATAAATCTTTAGCATCTACTATTTTGTCTTCAAAATTTATCTTATTTTCTATATCACTCATTAATATATCTCCTGTTTATTTAATATATTTATAATATGTTGTGAGAACTTATCTATTTCTAATAAAAATGCATCATGTCCTATATTTGTATCAACTTCATAATAACTACATATATCTTTTTTATTTAATTTACACATAATATCATACATCTCTTTCATTTCATTTGGAAAAAATAGAACATCACTACTAAAACTGATTAAATGAAATTGTGATTTTATATTACTAAAAGAATCTTCTAGAGTATCACTACCCCTTGCAGCATTGAAGATATTCATGGTTTTTAAACAATATAAATATGATAAAGGATCAAAATATTTAGAAAAATTCTCACCATTATATTCTAAATATCTCTCTATTTCAAATCTACCAAAAAGTTCATATAAACCATCTAATTGGGTATAGTTTCTACCAAATTTTTCATTCATTAAAGATTGATTTAAAAAGCTAACATGACCTATCATTCTAGCAGTTGATAATCCTTTCATTCCATTTTTTTTAATATCTTCAATATCATAAAAACCATTATTAAACTTTTTATCATTTCTAATAGATTCTATTCCTATTTTATTAATAGCAATAGCCCAAGGTCTTGTATATGCTGTTGAAGCAAGAGGTATTATAATATCAGCAAAGCTTGGATATTCAATAGCATAACATATAGCTTGCATACCACCTAAAGATCCTCCAATAATAGCTTTTACATTAAAGATTTCTAATTTATCAAAAAGTATTTTTTGAGCTTTTACAATATCACTTATAGTTAAAACAGGAAATTTTAGTCTATAGGGTTCATTTGTAGCTGGATTAATACTCATAGGACCAGTTGAACCATAACATGAACCTATATTATTAGTACAAATAACAGCATATTTAGTAGTATCTAATGTTTTATTATCACCTATTAATTTATCCCACCATCCAGCTTTTACTTCATTTTCATATCTTCCTGCTGCATGATGACTTCCTGTTAGAGCATGAGGTACTATTATGATATTATCTTTTTGTTTATTGATTGTTCCATATATTTCATATACTATTGTATAATTTTCTAATATCCTACCACTTTCTAAATATAATGGCTTATCAAATTTTATACTATTAGTCTCTATTTTCAATATAAAATACCCTAATCTATTTTCATTTTTATTTTTATTTTAGCTTAATATATATACATAATAGTACTTTTATAACATATTTTTAATAAAAACTATTAAATTTTATATATCATTAATATGAAAATAGCAATATAAAAATATAGAATATATTTTCTATATAGTTTTAAATCAACTATATTTTTATATTTTATTCCTAAAAATACACCAAATAAAGATGAAATACCTATAATAAACCCATATTTAAGCAATATATAATTACTACTAAATAATAAACTAAAAGTTGGAATAGATGTAAATATAACAAAAAATAGTCCTACACTAGTAGCTTTTTTAAGATCATATTGAATAAATGAAATTAAAAATGGTATAACTAAAATAGAACCCCCTATACCAATAGTAATAGATAACATAGCAATACTAAATCCAACGATAAATAAAATAATTTTATTCATAACTATTTTATGACTTATATTTATAATTTGAATACTTCTATTAGCTAAATATATTCTAAAAATAGAAAAAATTAAAATTAGAATAAATATATACTTTAATATTAAATTATGTGTATTTAATATAATAAAAGCACTAAAAATAGCTCCTGCAAAAGCACCTATAAAAATTGAATATATTTTTTTAATCATTACTGTAGATATACTATTATTTCTAAAATTTAAAACAGAACCATAAATAGAACTAAAAATCATCTGAAATATAGATATAAAAATAGCATCTTTTATATCAAAATCAAAATATAGTAAAATAGGTACTAAAAACAGACCTCCACCTATACCAAAAAAAGATGATATTAATCCTGTAAAAATTCCAATAACAATAAAAATTAATATCAATTCATAAGACATAATATAAGAAAGTCTCTATTTATTTTTATTTAACTTCCATAGCATTTATAAAATCAGAATATATTTTTTCTAATTTATTATCTTCTTTACTTAAATCAATATCATCTTGCTCTTTTAGTGCATGTTCTATTAGGGCTACTCTTTTTAAAAGATATGTAAATATCTCTTTATTTATATCAGGTAATTTACCATGTTCGAATTTATTTCTAGATTCTTTACTTTTTATAATCTTAGCAGGTACACCTATAGCTGTACAGTTATCATCTACATTAGATACTACAACAGAATTTGCACCTATTTTACAATTATATCCTATTGTGATATTTCCTAAAATCTTAGCACCACTTCCTATTACACTATTTGATTTAATAGTAGGATGTCTTTTACCTTTACTTATACTAACACCACCTAAAGTAACACCTTGATAAATCAAAATATCATCTTCAATTATAGATGTAGCACCAATCACTACACCAAATCCATGATCTATAAAAACACGTCTTCCTATAGTTGATGCTGGATGTATATCAATATTTGATATTATTTGAGTAATACCACCTATTATTCTAGCTAATATCTTCCAATTTTTTTTATATAATCTACTAGTAATTCTATATACAACTATAGCCCAAACACCAGGATAGTTAAAAAAAAGTTCAAAATTAGATTCTAAAGCTGGATCATTTTTTTTAGGTAATAAAAAATCCTCTTTAATTTGAGAAAATAAGTTTATTTTTGTTTTAATATTTTTATTCAAAGTTAATATCCTACTGTTTTTAAATAACTATTATTATATAAATACTCTTTTAATATGTCATAATTTTTATTATCTAAACTATTTTTAAATATATTTTTAATCTCATTAATATCATAATCTATATCTTCTAATATATCCAATATTTTTTGTGATTCTAAAATATTTTCTAAATTAAAACTACTATTATTTATATTTACATTTATTTGTGTAGGATGTGAAAATAAATTATGTTTCATTCCAAGTGTATCTTGATAAGCTCCAACATTAAAAAATGCTAAGAAATAGTCTTCATTTTTTAAATTAATATCATGTAAATATAAAGGTCTATTATCATCAAAATCAATTTCACCATCACTATCACATGTAATATCACATAAAGAGGCACTTCTAGATGCTTTTTTATTTAAATTAGTTATTGGCATAACAGGAAAATCTTGCTTTATACCCCAAAAATCTGGTAATGATTGAAATATTGAAAAATTAAGAAGATATTTCTCTTTTATTCTTTTTTGTATAGTCTTTAACTCTGTATAATCTTTAACATCTAATATCAATATAGCTTTTTTAATAATTAATTCAACTAATACTTCAGCATTACTTCTATCTTGTAAATCAATATATCCTAAATCAAAAAGTGTAAAGAGTGATTCCATATGATCTAAACTATCATGCATATACTCTAAAGAAGTATTTTTTTTCATATCATTGTATAATGAATATAGCTCATTTATTAATGGTGGATTTATATTCTTTAATCGTAGGTTTTTAATTTCTAATTGTGATGAATAAAGTTCAACTACACTAGTAATAAGAACAGTAGAAGGTGCAGCTATATATCTTCCTGATTCTGTGTATATATTTGGCTCTTCAACACCTTTTTGTTTGGATATATCTTTTAATATAAATACAACATCTGAAGTAAACTCTTCAAGAGAATATAATCTTGATCTATTATATTGTGAATATTCAATAGCTAAACCACCACCAATATTAATAGAATTTAAATTATAACAACTCATATTTTTAAGTTCAGCATAAATATGACCTGCCTCTTTTAAAGCTTTTTTTAATGGAGATATATTACTCATAGAAGAGCCTATATGAAAATGTATCATAGTAAAATAATCTAACATATTATTAGATTTCAATATATCAAAAGCATCTAATATTTCAGTAGAACTTAATCCAAACTTAGAATCAATACCACCACTTTTATACCATTTTCCACTACCACAACTATGCAATTTTACTCTAATACCAATATTAGGTATTTCTAATAGTGTCTCTTTAGCTACTTGTATAATAGTATTTAATTCATTTAATCCTTCAATAGTAATAGTTACATCATGATTCATTTTCTTAGCTAAAAAAGCTAAATGTATCATCTCTTTATCTTTAAATCCATTTATTAAAATAGGTGAATTTTTATTACTATAAGCCATAGCTATTATTAATTCGGGTTTACTACCAGCTTCTAACCCATAATTATAATATTTAGCTTTTTTTATCAAAGGTTCTAAAAAATTTGGATATTGATTTACTTTTAGTGGGAAAACTGCATTAAATTTGCCTTTATAATCATACTCTTTTATACAACTATTAAATTTAGAATATAAAGTATCTATTTGTTTATGTATTAAATGAGGAAATCTTATATTTAAAGGTCCTTTAAATCCCTCTTGTCTTATTTTTTCAACTATACTTATAAGAGATGGTTTAAACTTATGATTAACATATACTTTATCATCTTTAATATAAAAATTATTATCTCCCCATATATCTATACCATAACTATTCAATCAAAAATCTCCATACTTTATTATTTTTTCTTCATTTGACTTTATATTCTTTATCCATATAGTACTATTTTCTAATTCACTTTCACCTATTAAAGCTATAGTAGTAGCATTTTGCTTCATTGCTAATTTAAAGTGTTTATTAAAACTTCTTGATATATATTCAATATATACTATATTATCTTTTCTTTTTTCATTTGCTTTTTGAAAAACTAAGTTTAAAGCATCATCACACATACTACCAAAATATATTAAATCCTTTTGTCTATATTTGATTTTTAATAGTGGTAAAAGTCTTTCTACTCCTATAGCAAATCCAATAGCACTAGTAGATATACCACCTAAAGATTCTACAAGATTATCATATCTACCACCAGCTGCTATTGTATTTTGAGCACCTATTTCATCACTAATAAATTCAAAAGCTGTTTTATTATAATAATCTAATCCTCTTACTAAATTCTTATTAATAATATATTGTATATTATTAAAATCTAAAATAGATTTTAATTGTTGAAAATCATCATCACAACTTTTAGATAAATTATCAATAATTTTAGGACTATTAGCTAATAAACTCTTACATGTATCTACTTTACAGTCAAGTACACGCATAGGATTAGTATATATTCTATTATTACAATCACTACATAATTTAGTTTTGATATTTTCTAAGAAGAGTACTAATTTCTTTTTATACTCATTCATACAAGTTTTTGAACCAAGTGAATTTAACTGTAATGTAAATTTAATATCAAATGAATCTAAAATATCTTTAATCAATAAAATAATATTAGCATCTTCATACATACTATTACTATTAAATACTTCAGAACCAAATTGATGAAATTGTCTTAATCTACCTTTTTGAGGTCTTTCATATCTAAACATAGGACCATAATAAAAATATCTTTTAGTATTTCCTATTCTATCAAATTTATTTTCTATAAAACTTCTTACAACTCCAGCTGTTCCTTCTGGTCTTAGACATACATCATTTGAACCTTTATCAAGAAATTGATACATCTCTTTATTTACTATATCACTACTATTACCTACGGTTCTTTTAAAAAGTGATGTCTGTTCTAAAATAGGTGTTTGTATATAATCAAATCCATATTTTACTGCTATATTTGAGGCATTTTTAATAAAATAATCAAACAATACAGTATCATCATCAACTATATCATTCATACCTCTTAAACTTTGTATAGTTTTCTTATCTACTATTTTATTTTCCTTCATTAATAAAAACCTCTATTTTATTAGAAATATCTTTTATATTTAAAGATGCATCTATAATTATATGATTTAATTTTAATAATTTTATAGTTTTTTCAAGTCTATTTTGTATATCTAATAAATATTCAATACCTCTTAACTCTATAGAGTCATTTTCCTTCAAAGATAGCCTATTTATAAGCTCTTCTTTAGATAGCGTTAATAAAACTGTATGTGATGGTAATATATTTTGTGTAGCTAATAGATTTAAATGTATTACATCTTGTATATTCATAAAAGATGCATATGCTATTCCACTAATGAGTGTTCGATCACTTATTAATGTTTTATTTAAATTTGGTTTTATAATAGTATCTATAAGTTCAGATCTATCAGCCAAAAACAAAAACATCTCTGCTAATTTAGAACTAGCCTCACCTTCTAATACAATAGATCTAATTTTAGAACCTAATTTTGTACCTCCTGGTTCTTTTATAAATATTGCTTCTTTATATTTTTGATTTAATATATCAAGTTGAGTAGATTTTCCAGCTGTATCAATACCTTCAATTGCTAAATACATTTTAATATCTCTTTAGGCACTAAGTGGTGGAAATCACCCCCAAACTTTATAATTTCACGTACAATAGTAGAACTAACAAAGGCATTTTTTAAAGTAGGCATTAAATATATATTATCAATATTGCTATTAATAGAAGCATTTGCATAACTCATTTGTAATTCATATTCAAAATCACTAGCTACTCTTAATCCTCTAATAATATTATTTATTTGTAAAGATGAAGCTAAATCTACTAATAAAGTATTAAAAGGTATTATAACAACACCTTTTAGGTATGATGTAGCCTCTTTTACTAACTGCACTCTTTTATCTAAATCAAACATAGGATTTTTTGCCTTACTAGATGCTACAGCTATAATTACTTCATCAAAAATATTTAAAGCTCTTTTAATGATATCTATATGACCTATAGTAATAGGATCAAAAGTACCACTATATATAGCTTTTCTACTATTTTTCATTTACCATTCCATCTTTTATATAAATTATGACTAATTCCTAATAAATCATACCATTTACCTATTAAAAAATCTTCCATATCTTTTAAAGTTTTTTGGTTAGAGTAGTATCCTAATACAGGTGGAGCTATATTTACACCTAGTTTAGATAACTTATACATATTTTCTAAAAATATAGGATTATAAGGCATCTCTCTAGGAGCTAATATAATCTTCTTTTTCTCTTTTAACATTACACTAAAAGATCTAGTAATTAATGTATCACTAATACCAGCACTACATTTAGCTAAAGTATTAACAGAACAAGGTAGTATGATCATAGCATCTATCATAAATGATCCTGAAGCTATAGTTTCACCTATTTCTTCATTGTTATATATAGTTATATTTTTATTAGATGATTTTAGTGTTGATATTTTAATATTATTTTCTAATTTTAAGGCTAATTTAGCACTTTTTGAAAAAACAATATATGATTTTATATCTTTTGGTAAATTATCTATAAATCTTAGTGCCAAAGTTATACCACTAGCTCCTGTAATACAAATAATAAGGTTCAATGTCAAGCCTTTTAGTAAAAGTATATAAATTTAAAGTATCTTATATTAAAATAATCTTATCTAAAAATAACTTGTTTTTCAAAATATATATAATATTAAAAAAGTAATAACTAAGACAAAAAAATACATAATTTATATTATAAACAACTAACATTTTGTATATATAAGCTATATATAGTTATACTAAAAGTATAAAATTTAACTATTATATATACACAATGTAAAAGGATATAAAATGTCAAGTATATCTACTGTTATAAGATTAAATCATAATTATATAGAATATTTATATCTACAAAAAAATATAATTGACAATTATATAAAAGAGAACAATATAGATATAAAAGAACAAATAGAGTATGAGTTTAACTATAAAACTCAAGAAGAGAATTTATTAAACTTAAAAAATAAACTACAAAATATAGATACAATTATTATATATGATTTGAATGTATTAGGAAGAACTACACAAAATGTAATCAATAGTATAGAGTATTTTTTAGATAATAATATAAGAATAATATCTATTAATCAAAACTTAGAACTAGTAAACAAAGAAGATATATTAACAAAAATTATTTTAGGAATAGTAAAAATTACTATTAATTTAGAAAAAGATCTAATGAGCTTAAGAACAAAAGAGTCTTTAATAGATAAAAAAATACAAGGTATTCATCTTGGAAAACCAAAAGGCACTATACAAAAATCAAAATTTGACGATCAAAGAGAAAAAATAGAAGAACTATTAAAAATAGGTCTATCTATTAGAAAAATATCAAAATTACTAGGATATAATAACCACATAGGATTAAATACCTATATAAAAAAAAGAGCTATAAGATTAAATATAAAAAAGTATTAATATATCAATACTTTATATATAAAAATAAAGTATTATAAACCTTATTTTTGATTATAAAATCTAACAATATTCTAAAATAAACTATTAGGAATAAACTATGAAAGTACTTTTAATAAAAGATGTGAAGGCATTAGGTAAAAAAGGTGAAATAAAAGATGTAAAAGATGGCTATGGTAAAAACTTTTTAATAGGTAAGGGATTAGCTAAATTAGCTACTAATGAAGTATTAAATATATTTAAATCTCAACAAAAAAGAGCTCAAGAAGAAAAAATAAATGATATCAATAGTGCTAAAAAACTAAAAGAAAAAGTAGAAAAATTAAAAATACAAATCACTCATAAAACAGGTAAAAATGGATCACTATTTGGTGCAATAACAAACAAAGAGATATCAAGTGAGTTACAAAAACAACAAAATATACAAATAGATAAGAAGAATATAGTATTAAAAAAACCTATTAAATCTATAGGAAATTATACTGTAGAGTGTAAATTAGGTAATTTAATAAATGCAAATTTAAATATATTTATAAATGGAGAATAGATGTTTGAAGCAACAACAATACTAGCATATAGAAATGATAAAAAAGCAGTAATTGGAGGTGATGGACAAGTTACATTTGGTAATACAGTCCTAAAAGGAAATGCTACAAAAATAAGAACACTATATAATGGTAAGATTCTAGCAGGATTTGCAGGAAGTACTGCTGATGCTTTTAATTTATTTGATATGTTTGAAGAGCATTTACAAAATAGTAAAGGAGATCTATTAAAATCTGTGATATCTTTTTCTAAAACATGGAGAAAAGATAAAGTATTAAGAAGACTTGAGGCTATGATGATAGTTTTAAATAAAGAAAAAATATTTATACTAAGTGGTACAGGAGATGTAGTAGAACCTCAAGATGGAGTAATAGCATCTATTGGTAGTGGGGGAAATTTTGCTATTAGTGCAGCTAGAGCATTATATAAACATACAAAAATGGATCCTGAAGATTTAGTAAAAGAGTCACTAAATATAGCTGGTGAATTATGTATATATACAAATAAAAATATAAAAACATTATGTTTATAACTTATAGAAAATTAAAGGTACTAATAATATGAATTTAACACCAAAACAGATAGTAAAATATCTAGATGATTATGTAATAGGACAAAATGAAGCTAAAAAAACTATAGCCTTAGCACTAAGAAATAGATATAGAAGAATGGCATTAGATAAAGAACTACAAGAAGATATAATCCCAAAAAATATTCTAATGATAGGAAGTACAGGAGTTGGTAAAACAGAAATAGCAAGAAGATTGACTAAAATGATGAATTTACCATTTGTTAAAGTAGAAGCTAGTAAATATACTGAAGTGGGATTTGTGGGTAGAGATGTAGAGTCTATGATTAGAGATTTAGTATATGAATCTATTAAATTAGTCACAAGAGAGTATGAAGATAGAATCAAAGATAAAATAGAAGATAAAATAAATAAAGAAATTCTTAAAATACTAATCCCTAATTTATCAAAAAGTGCATCTGAAGATTCTAAAAAAGCATTTATAAAAACATATAATAAAATGGAAGAGAAACTTTTAAATGGTGAATTAGATGATAAAAAAATAGAAATAGATGTACCAAAAAATGCAAAAGTGGAAATTTTAGATACTAATATACCATTAGATATGAATGTTATGCAAGAAAATATCTCTAATATGATAAATAGTATTAAAAAAGAGAGTATCAAAAAAGAAGTAACAATAAAAAATGCTAGAAAAATATTAAAAAATCAAATATCAAATAGTCTATTAGATCAAGAAGCTATAAAAGAAAAAGCCTTACAAAAAGCTCAAGATGGTGGTATAATATTTTTAGATGAGATAGATAAAATAGCAACTTCAAAAAATAACAATAATCAAGATCCAAGTAAAGAAGGAGTACAAAGAG
>Ga0233438_10000261_pt1 | contig 72873 bp, 60 predicted proteins | sample SI_123_September_FD_182720 | JGI IMG/M metagenome (GOLD analysis project Ga0233438, IMG submission 182720) | Seawater microbial communities from Saanich Inlet, British Columbia, Canada - SI_123_September2016_10_MG | ecosystem: Environmental > Aquatic > Marine > Inlet | place: Canada: British... | reverse complement strand
ATGCGATAGAAAGTATGGCCAACGAGATCATTGGACAAGTTCAACGAACTGATAAAACAGAACTCAATCGTAAAGATGCAGACAAGAAGTATGGATTCGATTTGTACCAAGGTGGAGCACCTAAAGGTGATTCTATTCGTGTATTGAGAATTTCAGACCATGATGTGCAGGCTTGTGGAGGCACACATCACGATGAACCAGGTCAGATAGGTTCGATTCGAGTCATTAGATCAACTGCTGTTCAAGATGGCGTGGAAAGATTACATATTGTCGCTGGACAGGCTGCATTGAACTATGCCAGAGAGCAAGATGAATTACTGCGAAGAACAGTAGATATTTTTGGTATTAACTCTGAAGACCTACCAAGAACTGCTGAACGTTTCTTCACAGAGTGGAAGGAACAGCGTAAGCGTATTCAACACCTAGAAGCGGAAATTGTTCGAATTAAAACCTCTGGTGGAGATGATTCATCACATTCCAAAGACGGTGTTAGAATCGTTGTTATGGAAAGTGATGGAGATTTGAAGCAGATGACTAAGATGCTGAAAGAATTAACATTGGACGCTAGTAATCCTACATTAGCAATTCTTGGTTCGAGAGTTGGTGGAGGCAAACTGATGATTGCAACCACTGAAGACACTATTGCCAGCGAGAGATATAATGCAGTAGACATTCTAAGAAAGATATCACCCCTTATTTCAGGCGGCGGTGGAGGACGGCCGACATTTGCTCAAGGCGGAGGAAGTAATCCCGACGGACTCGATGATGCTTTGAATGAAGCGAAAAATATCCTTGCACTTTAAGATAAAGATTCTCTAATCGCTTCTCTGTCAAAGTGAGAAGGAACAATCTCTAAGGCTGACTTTTCGTCGAACCATTTGACATCTGAGATTTCATCTTCCTGGAGTTGCAATTCATCCAATTCTCCATTCCATTTCGAATGATAAGTGAACGAAACAAATGATATTCCTTCATCAGTGAATATTTGTTGTGTGATAATCGGTTGTTCCTTAGTTAAAATCAATTCGAGACCTAATTCTTCCATGGCTTCTCTAACACATCCGGTGCTTGGATGTTCATTGTGTTCCATATATCCACCAGGTAGTGTCCAATGTCCGGTGAAGTGACCTCTTGAAACTCGAGCAAGTAGAATTTGATTAGATGAATTTCTTACTATCACCTTGGATACCAAACGGTGTATTGAACGATATACTGATTCTCTAGCGATAGGATGAACAGAATTATCAGAAATCAAATCATCTTTCCAAGCCCAGTTCTTTGGCCAAGGAATCTTAGGATAACCTTTGATGACCGTGAAATCATTCCCTCCAATATTCATTCTGATCGATAGTAACTTTTCCCACTTGATGTCAAAAGATTCAACTTCTAGAATTGTCGGGAAACGTGATTCATTTTCTATATTTGTCCTACCTCTGACAGGTATTTGAGGCCCAATGCCATCATCGTCAACCAGCAGTACCTTACCATCGTGTTCCAAGTGAACAACGGTTTGAGGGTGAGTCATATATATCCGACAAGTCTCTCTAATTTGAAATCTCGTAATTCTATGATGTTCTAATTGCCTGTTCGGGTGTAATTTGAAGTATAACCTTCACTTAGCCGATACATGCGTGTCGAACAGTTAAATGATGAAGGTTGGGCAAAGACATACCTTCTTGTTACTGAAAATAGTGCTGAGGCGTGTTTGATTGACCCTGTATATGATTTTACTCAGAAATACGTTGAACTTGTTGCGAGTCGAGGCTTGACTCTGAAGTATGCCATTGCAACTCACACCCATGCAGACCATATAACCGGGTGCTTTACGCTCAAGGAAGAAACAAATTGCGAATATGTTATGTGGAAAGATACAGCTTCATTAGGTGTCTCGAAATATGTAGATGAAAATTCGAGCCTTACTTTTGGGGAGGGATCTATCAAATTTCACCATGCGCCTGGCCATACTGCAGATTCAATGATTTTAGAAGTGGATAATCACATCTTCACTGGCGATTTTCTTTTTACTGGAAAAGGTGGGGTTGGTAGAGACGACCTTCCAAGTGGCAGAATGGAAGATCATTGGAATTCTTTAGTCAACCTATCAAAATTCTCGGGACATGTCATGGTGCAAACTGGACATGATCCTCCAGGCACTAAAATGCAAACGCTTGAATGGAATAGAGAGCATAACCCTATTCTTAGTATGACTTCATGGGAGCAGTACCGTGATTGGCAGAATGACTCTGTCAAACAATTAGGTTATGTTTCAAAAATCAAGGTCGCTTTACCTGCTAATATTTTTGGAGAAATACCAGAAGTTATACCGTGGTTAGAGTAGTTATTTTTTCATCGGATTACTCGGAACTTTACCACTATTTTCACCACTAGGAATGGCCTGTAAATCTGCAAACGATAATTGTCTCTGAGGTTCTTCAGAAAGTTGTGCTAATCTTTCGTCCATTGTCATTTGGGCATTGAACTCAATTCTTCCGCGTGTTCGAGTTAAGTCATATGATAATGGCTTCAAATGTTCGACAATTTGTTGTTCAAACATTTTTCTAACCTGGTCACCTCTCCACATAGAATAGCCCCATTTGTACGCAATACCAACTACTGATGCTCCATAGAGTAAGAATATTACAGTTGAAGCAAATAATACTGGATTATCAGTTCTTGCTTCATCTATTAGATTACGTATGATCAGGAAAAGTAAACCAATTCCAACAACTGGTTTAAGTATACTTTCAAGCCACTGGTCGACAGGAACTAATCTTCCCTTGGCTGGGTCGACAAACACTAAATCAGATTCAAATGCAGTATTAAGTACCCCTAGACCCCCAAGGAGAATTATATACAAAAATGCAGAAATTGCTAGTTCAATGCCCCATGAATCAAAATTGAATATCCAATGTACAATTAGCCAAGCAAATAGTCCGAGGAATGCACCTTGTGGGACATAATTGAAATGGATTACATGGTTCGAGAATTCATTTACATTTCCTACTTTTTCAACAGAACCTCGATGAGGCTTTGGGATGTGAATAACTTGCCAATGAAGAACTCTTTCCATCTCTTTCAATGTTTTAATTAATATTTTTTTACGGATTAACAAGTACTCTATCAAAATAAGAATTGGCAGCCCTAGAAGGATAATCGGAAGAGCCATAATTGCTGCTAGTGGAAATATGATTATGGTTGGTAGTAAGAGGAAATGCGAAAGTGTCAGTGGATGAAATAAATCCGCTTCGATTAATCTTTGCTTTGAAGGTTGGATATGTAGGCTTCGTGCCAAATCATCAAGTGTAGTTCTAAATGGTGAAACTTGTTTTCCAGCATCGATTATCTGACGCACAGAATTGCGGTATTGTGATTCTTCATGGCCAACTCCAATGAAAAGTCTCCATGCTAGTCGCATCGGTAATGCAAGTAATATTGGAATAGATAAAATTCCAGTCGCCCAGAGTAAACCGGCAACATCAATTTCTGTACTCATACTACTCCTCAATACCCCGAGGCTTCAATCTGTTTTCAATGGTTGTGAAGATTTCATAGATTCAACAAGTTTCATGGCCTTTATGGCCATAGCCAAATCATGGCCAAGATTGTCGTTACAGATGGGATGTCTAAAGATGCTGTTAGTCTACTAGAGAAAAATGGCCATGAAGTTACACTGCAATCATTCTCTAAGGAGGAATTGTTACAAGGATGTCTTTCAGATTTTGATGCTATTATCGTTCGCAGCGCTACTAAATTACCAAAAGAGGTTATTGAATCGACAGGAGGTAATCTAAGAGTGATTGGGAGAGCTGGTGTTGGTGTTGATAATATCGATTTAGCAGCAGCTTCAGATGCGGGTATTGCAGTTGTAAATGCACCTCTTGCATCGACGCAATCGGTTGTTGAACTGACTATTGCTCACCTTCTTGCATCGATTAGACATATTAGTAAATCAGACAGAGGACTTAGGTTAGGTAAGTGGGAGAAAAAGATAATGACTGGTACAGAATTATCGGGTAAGTCACTTGGATTAATCGGATTTGGTAGGATTGCTCAAGGTGTGGGGATGGTTGCTCAAGCAATGGGTATGGATGTTCATACATATGACCCATATCTTCCGCCTAAAGTGGCCAGAAATCAATCAACTAGGCTGCATAAAGATGTAGACGATTTATTCAAGTCATGTACTCATATTTCTGTCCACTGTAATTTGACTGATGAAACCCATCATTTAGTGAATTACGAGAGGATGAAATTGATGCCAGGTAAGTCTAGATTAGGACTTAAGTGTGGAAATCATATTGTGAATTGTGCACGTGGAGGAATAGTGGATGAAGATGGTCTTTTGCAAGCATTAGACGAAGGAGTGATATCTTCTGCAGCGCTTGATGTTTTTGAGCATGAACCAGTTGATCCTGAACATGAATTACTCAATCATGCTGATTTTCATGGCACTCCTCACATAGGTGCTGCAACTATAGAGGCACAAAGTCGAGTTGGTACAGACATAGCGAAGAATGTCATGGACTCCCTGAATGGTAGGGCTGTCAAAGCAACGGTTAATTCTCACTTATTGAAATAATACAAGAGTTAATTTGAAACACCTATGGCAATTTATTCGATTTGGTGGAAGGATGTCTGAGGATGACGAACAACTTCCCCAGGAAAATAGAATACTGGTTCATTGTGATTTAGATGCTTTTTTTGCAGCAGTAGAAACATTACATCATGGATTTCCCGAAGATACTCCTCTTATCATTGGCTCTGACCCGCAGCAGGGAAGGGGCAGAGGTATTGTATCAACCTGTAATTATGAGGCAAGAAAGTACGGTATTAGGTCGGCGATGTCGATTAGTGAAGCATGGCGAAGATGCCCTGGTAAACCATATGGAAATGGAATTTTCATACGAGGTAGCCGTGGACTTTATACACGTGCCTCAAGGAAAGTCATGAGTGTCTTGTCAAAACCAGCGGAATTTTTTGAGCAGGCAAGCATAGATGAAGCATACTTGGATATTACAAGTCATGTCGATGGTGATTGGGATCGTGCTTTGGCTCTTTGCCGGGAATTACAAGAGGAAATAATTCAGCAGGTTGGTCTTACTGCATCATTTGGAATAGGCTCCACTAGAATACTTGCCAAGATGGCTAGTGAGGTCAATAAGCCGAAAGGGATTTTCCGAATACTACCAGATGAAATTAGTGAATTTTTCGCAGGAAGAGATATCCGAGAAGTTCCAGGTATCGGTGCTAAGCGGGCGGTGCAGTTAGCAGAATGGGGCATTAGTACAGTTGATGAAATGTATGATTACGGTGAAATTTCGTTATCTAGGATGACCGGTGAAAGGTTTGCATCATGGATAATCAAGGTTTATGAAGGTAAAACCAGTGTTGAAATTAGTCCTCTGCGAAGTAGGAAGTCTATCGGCAAGGAACATACATTTGCATCTGACCAAAGTGATTATCAGGAAGTTCTTTCTCACCTTTTAGATATAACACGACAGGTTATACTGAAAGCGAAAGAGTTAGGTGTTTGTGGCAGATTAGCAGAGGTGAAAATTCGGTATACTGGATTTGAAACCCACACCCACGGTCGCTCGATTCCAGTTGCTATGGATGAGCAAGAAGTATTCAATCGTCTAAGTAGCAACTTGTTTGCTAACAACATACAAATTGGAAAACGTGTTAGATTAATTGGCTTCCGTTTGGGGCACCTTGATGCACCAAATACACGTCAAAGCACACTCGAATTTGATGAAATAGAACTCTGAAGAAGTACTGATAGTTTGACTTCATTCCAGCTTATGCATTCGAGAAAACACTTCGGAGAATTCTTGTATATTTTCTGGTATTAACATTCCCGATATGGGTTGATTGAGAGAGATGCCATTCTCTTTCTTAGTTGACCATACTTCACTGTTGAATGCTTGTAAATCAACTGATAGAGATCTAAGTTCATCACCCTTCGCTGAATTTGAACTTAACTCCGAAATAATGTTTCCTGGGAATGACGAGACATCTACTGCAGAAGAGCCATAAATTGTAGTTGAAATATGGTGCGTGAAAAATGGACATATTGGGCTGAAAGCAGACATGAAATCTCTAACAACTCTATGAAGTGTCCAAGCAGCCACTTTGTCTTCATCATACAATCTTGATTTGACCATTTCCAAGTAATGACTTGGTAAAATCCCTGTGCCGAAAGTTTTCAGTGCTTGTGTTGCAGAGTAAATATCTAAGTTTTCCCATGATTTCTTTACTTCTTCCATTGTATTTTGAAATTCAGAAATAATCCATTTATCTTCAATTGATAGATTAGCTGGAACCTCATCAAGATCACTAGGGACTTCAAATTGAGATGCAAATCGTGCTACATTGAACAGTTTTGTCAATACACCAAAGTATCTTTGTTCAATTTCTTCGGGGTTGATATGGAAATCATCTCCTACTTGTGCATCACATGCCTTCCAAAGTCTGAAACATTCACTACCAATTTTATTCGCTCTAAGGCTGATAGTTTTTTCAGGACCTTTGACTTTCCAAGAGCCGGTTCTACCTCCAGCCCCACATTCCAATACAGAATCAGCATCAATACCATTGCCTAATGATTTACTCATCTTTCGACCCCATGGGTCCATGCCTAGTCCATCTATCCATACATGATTAAAGCCAGGCTTGTCCAGTAGTAATGTTGATTTCAATAAAGTGTAATAAAGCCATGTTCTAACTATTTCTTTCCCTTGAGGTCGCAAGGCTGTTGGGAATGCTTTCTTGAATACATCTGGCTGGTTTAGGTAGCCACTTACGAAGAGATTGGAGTTGGAAGAATCCATCCATGTGTCGAACACTTTCTCCTCACCGACGATATCCCCAAGCGTTTCTTTCAATTCGTCATAGCCGCCAACATCTTCACGTTCGAGTCGGCTTAATACTCGGCTTCCACTAGGTGGCATCTCTTTCCACGGCTGAACATATGTTCCAGAAGGTGGAACGATAATGAAGTTGTTATCTTCACTATACCATATTGGAATTTCGGTATGATACCATCTACGGCGCGAGATTGGCCAATCAATACTGATGTTATCCATCCAATCTAACAAAAATTGTTTATTTCGAACCGGATGAAATTCAATGTCTTCAATCAGTTCTTTCATTCTTCCTTGAATGTGAGTTTGGCGTATGTACCATTCCTTCAACAGAATTATTTCAACCGGATTTTTCCCACGCTCTGAGACCGGAATTTCCTGTTCTCTATCTTCTATCTTAGCAATTTTTCCTTGACTTTCAAGCAGTCCAATTATCTCTTTTCTGGCATCTTTGACACGCATTCCCGATATTGGTCCTGCTATTTCTGTCATGCATCCATCAAGATTGATAGCTTGGAATGGATCAAGGCCAAGTTCTCTAAATACAGCAACATCGTTTTGGTCGCCAAAAGAACAAACCATTAGCACTCCAGAGCCGAATTCAGATTTAACCGATGCATGAGTTTTGATTTCAACAAAATCTTCTCTTCCATTAACCGGCACAGGCAACTTGATTTTCTTACCGACTAGATCGGTATATCTCTTATCATCCGGGTGAACTGCAACTACGCCGCATGCACAAATCAATTCAGGCCTAGTTGTTGATATTATGACTTCCTGTCCATCCTCTGTTTCCCATTTTATGTCCACCAGTTGTGTTCTTCGATTCAATCTTTCAACCTCGGCATCAGCAATCGTAGTACCTTCTACTGGGTCGTAAATATTGGGCCGCAAATCTTCAATAATTGCTCCTTTCTTGAACAATTCTACAAATATTGATTGAGTTACTACGCGGTAATCTGCTGAATCGGTCAGGTACTCTTTATCAAAATCACATGACAACCCAACCCGCCTAGCAGTATTTCTCATCGCCTGGGTGAATTCTTCAATTGTTTCTCGACAAAGTCCAAGAAATTCCTCACGGTCATAGGTCTTCATCTTGCGTTTTGTATTCTTCTCAACAGTAAACTCGATATTAATACCATTTCTATCCACTCCCCAAGGAAAGTAAACCTCCTTGCCTAGTAACCTTTGAGAACGTGCAATTACATCAATCATAGAATATTGAGCAACAGCACCGATGTGCCATGTTCCAGATGGATAGGGTGGAGGGGTATCGATTACGAAGATTTCTTTTCCGGAATCAGGTTTGAACCCATACCGCTTAGAATATGTAGCAGCATCGCTATTATGCTCTTCTTGGATCTTCTTTTCAAGGTCAACAGACCAGCGCTTTTCGGATAATGTTGGGGATGGCATGTGCCTCACCGGCCCCCTACTCGCTATCAGTACGGGTCCATCCAGCCGTCATCTTTTACTCTTTCAAACCAACGCATGGAGATTGAATAAATACGCCTAAAACGAACTCATCTTGTCGGCAAGCATTTGAAGTGCCGTTAATTGGCTGGTATGGGGAGAGTCTATGGTAGGTGATAGCAAATCAGAACCCCCAAGCGCAGATAAGCGTAAATTCTCCAAAAGAGTAGCCGCTTTGGCAGAATATAGTCGTTCTAAAATCCAGTCTGGTGCAGTTGATTTGACTGCTAGGGTCAAAGACTTCAATGCAAAGTCTGCAATCGATGCAGTTCTTGATGCGCCAGATAGATTCAAGCGTGAGTGGCAAAAGTCTGGTGCTACAGGGGCAATTACTCGTTTTCCTATTGCAACAGTTCTAATCTTCTTGATGATTACTGGATATTTTGTTACTACTTCTGGTTTCCTTGATGGTACGCGATTTGATGATGACATAAATGAACCCGCTCTTAACGTGAATGGCGATTTGGAAGTTTATCTTCCGGAAGGCAGTGAAGTTGGTCGATTAATTGGTTTGGTCGAAGAAGATTGGACCACCAACGTGATGATTATTTACATAGAATCTGGTGATGGTAATATCACTGATAAAAGAATTTTAGAACAAATAAGTTTGGTTGAAAATGTATTGAATCCATGTCTTTCATCTTTCACATGCGATTTAGATGGTGATGGTGTAAATGAGACCGAAGACGATGTTATCTATATTCTCTCACTGTCTACTGTTCTAAAGGAAGTTAATTCAAGTGCTCCTCGTGTAAGAGAAGCGATAGTAACGGAACTTGGTCAGTTGGGCTGTGCTGCAGGAGAAGAAGAGTGTACTAGTGCAACTGCGGCAGACACTCTAAATCAATTATTTGAATCAACGGATGAACAATTTGGTGGCTCGTACGAAATTCCTAGTCAAAACACAATTGACTTGGTGGTTGGCGAAATGTATGAGGATGACGGGACTTCTACTCCCGGTTTAGATAAACTGGCTCGTGATGTTTGCACTACTGGTTACGGCGATGTTAGGGCTGATAGTTACAAAAATGAATGCGGTTCTCCTGATTATATATTGGATAAAGCCATTATGGCTGTTGCCCTTTCAGATGAAATCGACGCTAAAACTTTCATTGCAGAAACTCAAGCAATGCTTGAAGAGATGGAAGAACGCGAGATTTTCTGTGATGATGAAAATGGTGATGGGATAGCGGATTCGAAACCTTGTAACTGGAAAGATGAAAATGAAGGATTGAATCTACAAATGGTTCTCACTGGCCCAGTACCTATAACAAATGCAGTTACTGAATTCTCTTTCAAATTATTCTGGGAAATTTTCCCACTTGCAATAGTACTTGTTGCCGGTGGTTTATTCGTTTTCCACTCAGATATTCTTCAAACTGGAATTACTGGAATTAGACCTATTCAAGGCATGAAGGTGGTGATTATTGCGGGTTTGCCCACCCTTTGCGCTGTATTTTGGACCTTAGGTCTGATTGGTGCAACAAATTATGAAGTCACGATGACAGTTATTATTGTTGGACCAATTCTACTTGCCTTAGGTGTGTCATACGGTCTTCACATCACTAACCGTTATGCGGAAGAGGGCGGTACAAAATCGGAAAAGATGAAAGCCTCTCTTTCTTCTACAGGTAAAGCGGTTTTCCTTTCAGCAGTGACTACTGTGATAGGTTTCATTTCACTTGTCTTCACGCCAATGGCCCCTATCCAAACAGTCGGTATTGCTCTTTCCACTGGTATTGTAATTGTATATATTTTAACCATGTTCATGGTACCAAATTTGACTTTGATTCTAGATTTACGTAAACCAAAGCACCCTCCTCTTAAGGCGTTTGAACATCTAGTCAATGTTCCAGTTAAGCATAACAAAGCAGTCATAGGTGTATTCGTTTTAGTGATTCTTATCTCAGCAACAGTTGGACAGGCTAATGTTGAAGAAAATATTGATTTGTTAGGTATGGCGCCTGAATACGAGCCTTCCGTACAAAAAATGAAGCAATATAGTTCTGATTTCGACGCAGGTCAAATAGGAATGGTATTAATTCATGCAAAGGTTACTGGAGATACCAATGACCAGGATACAGGGAATGATGATCCGGCTGAGAATCTTAAACGAATAGATCAATTAGAAGCGAAGTTGAATACTGTAAATAACGCATCAGCGGTCTCTATTGTTTTCTTAATGAAGTCTACAGGAATTGCTCCTACTGTATCTGGCACTCAACTCTATCAATTCATCAATAATACTCCGTTACCAGACGATATTAAGGAGACTGCATCATTATTGCTGAATAGGGAGGTTACAGCAGACGCCTCATTTTGGGATTTACTAACACAGCCTGATAATTATGGCCTTCCTGGAACCACGCAATCACAAATTTTCTTATTGGATGTATTTTATGCATCAATTACCGATGAAACACGTGAAATTTTCATCAATAGCGAATTTGACAGAACTCTAATCTATGTTGATATGCCTTTTATCCCGGTTGCTGAAACTGCTTCTGGTGTTGAGGCTATCAATCAGCATACAGATACTTTCACCTCGGTTGATGGAGGCGGTGCTGAGCACTTGACTGGCGTTGCTGCAACTGCAATAGAAGTCAATGAATTGATCGTAGGTTCGCAATGGACATCTCTAGGATTTGCAATTATTCTCACTCTAATTACTCTGGCAGTTGTATTTAGAGATATACAATACTCATTCTGGACAACAGCACCGGTTATCGCTACAGTTGCACTGCAATGGCTTGTGATGTGGCAATTAGATGTCTCACTTTCATTGGTAACAGTCATGATAGGTTCTATTCTTGTGGGTGTCGGTGTTGACTTTTCCATACATATTTCTAATCGTATTAGGGAACTTGGTGGTGGAATTAATGCAATTAAGAGTGCAGCAATCGGTACAGGTATGTCATTATTTGAAGCTGCTATTGTTACATCTCTGGGTATGCTAACGGCCTATAAAATTCCAATTCCTGAAATTAAACCGTTCATTACAGTAATCTTAATTTTACTTTGGGTCGCAGCTGCAAGCGCACTTATTTTACTGCCAGCAATATTCGTGACTTTAGAGAAAATGGGTATTGGTTCAGTCCAGGGTACCACTGGTATGGCGAGAAAATTAGGATTGATTAAAACAAACAGGAAAGAAGTAGATGTCCTTGATGCCGCCATTGTCAAAGATGTCAAAGATGTCTGGTGAATCAATATATCCAAATGATGTCAACCACTGGCACATATATGCCCGGATATTGGTTGATGAAATCAGAGCCGCATGTATACCCCTTTGAGCAATTAGTTTCGGATGGTTCGACCCACTGGGATGGTGTGCGAAATTATCAAGCTCGAAATATGATGAGAGACCAAATGAAAGAAGGAGATTTAGTTTTGTTTTATCACTCCAACTTCAAACCACCTCATGTTGCTGGTGTTGCTAGAGTCTCCCGTGAGGGATATCCAGATTTCACTGCTCAAGATGTCAATTCTAAATATTTCGATCCAAAGGCTAGCCCAGAGAATCCAAGGTGGATGATGGTCGATCTTGAACCAGTTATAGGACTTGAAAATACGGTTAGCCTACAAGATATCAAGGAAAATCCAAAATGTGATGATATGTTACTCGTGAGAAAAGGGCAAAGACTTTCTGTACAACCTGTAGATGAATTTCATTTTCATACCGTACTAGAAATGGGTGGAGTAGATTATAATTCTCTTTAGGTGATTTGATGCCAGTTGACCAAATTCCAGTCTCCAAAAGAGCTTCAAGTATTGAGTATGCAATTAGAGATGTCGTGGTTCCTGCAACTGAACTAGAAAAGCAAGGCCATAAAATCTTGAAATTGAATATAGGCGACCCGATTGCCTATCCTGGCCTGCCGACTCCTAAACACATGGTAGATGCATATGTCAGTGCTTTACAGAATGGGCGTAATGGATATTCACCTTCTTATGGTCTACCAGAACTCCGTTCAGCAATAGCCCATGATGAACGAAGAAAGGGTTGGAATGCAAGTGAAAACGATGTTTATGTCTGCCATGGCGTTACTGAAGCGTTACAGATAATTTTTGCAGCCACTCTCGAGGAAGGCTCGAAGGTTTTAGCGCCTGGACCACACTACCCTCCATACATGGCATATCCACAAATGTATGGTGCTCAAACTGTCGAATACAAGTTGAAACCTGATGATGGTTGGGCTGTGGATTTTGAAGATATTGAGGATAAAATGGATGAAAATGTCAGACTATTAGTTTTGATAAATCCGAATAATCCTTGCGGTAATGTTTCAGGTAAGGATGAAATATATCGTTTGTTGTCCATTGCACGCAAATGGCCCAATTGTATGATTGTAGCAGATGAGATTTATGATGGGTTAGATTTCACTGGAAATCATATCAGTGTTGCCAGTTTATCTAATGATGTCCCAGTATTTTCTCTGAATGGTGTTTCAAAGGTCTTTTATGCCCCAGGTTGGAGAATTGGGTATCTCGCTATACATGACCCAAAAAAGAGATTAATCGATGTTAGGGATGGCATCGAAAGGCTACTCCGCTCCCGATTATGTGCCTCGACTCCAGCACAAATAGGATATTTGGCAGGACTTGACTCAGACCGTACATGGATGAAATCATATTCTGACAAAGTTGTTAGGCAAAGAGACTTGTGCGTACGCCGAATTTCTGATATTGATGGGCTTGAAGTTCAATCAGCTGGAGGTGCATTCTATATGTTTGTTAGATTAACAGATGATAAATGGTCGAATAATGACAAAGAATTCGTTCTTCAATTACTTCACGAGGAGCATGTATTGGTAGTCCATGGCAGTGGTTTTTCACCCGAACTCGGAGCAGGACATTTTAGAATAGTATTCTTGCCTGATGTCGATGTATTAGATGAAGCATTTAACAGAATTGAGAGATTTTTAATCCGCCATAGAGAAGTCTAGCAGGCGAAGTATTGATGATTGGTAACAAAGTGGGAGTTGCATGCAAGCGATGAGAAAAAGGGGTTTTGTATTCCTCATCGTCTCATTTGTCGCAATCTCATCTTTATCAATTGTCAAAGCAGAAGGCGACTCAGTGTCTCAATTCTCGATAGAACAATTATTTCCATTACTTTCGGCTATCTTGATTGCATCGATGGTATGGAGATGGTTCATTCCCAATCAATTAGCAAATCTCCAAGTTGCTTTCGAGATTGATGATGATTTGTATGAAGTTCATCGAATTACCCGTGATGTCTCAGATGCTAGAGAATTACTGAGTGAAGGTTCAGTAGGTTATGGTGTAGGGCTTTACATGATGGGAATGACTGGAATTTTAGTTTTGATTGCAGAATTCATATTTGACCCGAATTCCTTTTTCACTCCAGATTTGTATATCATAGGTTTGTTGGTATTAGTGCCTATTTTGATTTCTCCTTGGGAGACGCTCAATGCACAACTTACCAGTAAAAAGCAGAACTCAATGGCTGGAAGTGCCATCGTTAAATTTTTAAGAAGAACCTTTACTTTGATACTTCTAATTGGTTCAACTATAGCAGTACTTTACTACGGAATGCGGCAGTCAGATGATTTACTGATTGAACCGGTTTGGTTAGCAGCAGCCATGCTAGTGTTCATGTCTCCGACAATTTTTGCCTATGGGAGAATAATGGGTGCCTCTTGGAACATGCTACTGATAAATAAGTGGCGAACATCTAACGGGCGTAAAAATCCAATAGACCCTGATAAAGCAGGAATTCTGAATCGTTTATTTTCTCTAATTTTGGTAATATTCCTCCTTACTATGCCGCTCACTGCTTTGAATGGAATCGTTACTGTAATACACGTTTTGATAAACGAACCAACAAATTCGACTGAAGTATTGAACTATGGGGGAATAATTGGACATTCATTGTATGAGCGAATAGATATTATCTCAGAGATCTTATTTGAGTGGGAAATTATCAAGAGTATGCCACAATTCTTATCGCTTTACTTATCGATGAATATTGCTATTGTTGGTCTAGCCTTCATATTTGAATTAACGCGAAACTTAGTTTTGGGTGGTCAAACTTTTGGAGGAGTATTTGGAGTCACTCTTGATACACCTAGAGATATTAGGTCTGAGGTAAGTGCTCAAACTCGACAATTGAAATTTGCATTTGCTGGATTTTCAGGTTATACTGTGCTTCTACTAGTACTAGTCTGTTACAAAGAATTTGGCGCCCTAATGCCGTTCACAGATTGGATTGAATCCAAAGGCTTTGATGAGGGTATGCGCCTACTCACTACATGGATGTTCATAGCCGTTGGTCAAACCGTTTTCTTATTGACATGGTTGGTTTCAATAATCAGATATTCTTCTCTTCGTAAGTTAAGATTTGACTTGAATCCAGATGAAAGACGAGAAGGTGCGGTTAAACTGGCGGGCGGAGATTGGATGAGAACCCTCGTAGATGAAGCCGCTTTAGAGGAAAACTTAGACACGTTGATTCAATTCCAGCGTCGCTCGCTAGATGGAGATCCTTCCCTAGTACGCCATGAGAAAGCCAGAGCAAGGATGTGGGAACTTGCAATTCGGGGGCTTTGGCCTTTAGCAATTGAAGAATCTAGGAAAGTTTTAGCTCAATCTGGTGGCGATGATGATATCGCTAGAATGTTGATTGCCGTAGGTCACATGGCTTCTCGAAGACTTGATGCAGCTCGTGAAGCGCTACATGGGCTAGAGCAACCGGAAGGTTATGATGAACCAGAGTTGCTAAGTTTTGTTTGTGAATGGTTAGACCCTTGGCAAGGGAATGTCAATGAGGACGACTTCTGGGATTGGGAAAATAATTCTTGCATTGACCATATCCAGAATACTATGCAAATGATAAGGAACTGGAATCCGAAGCAGAATATGGACGTTATTCACAAGGATAGACTAACTAGAGTTGCCCAGTTATCCATGGTTTCACTCTTACGTGCTCAAAGGATGCATGATGACGCACTAGATCTTGCTTTGAAACTTGTCAGAGCAGAACCAACTGGAGTCCGTCCTAGAATTGCGTCAGCACTGTGTCTTATTGACAAAGGTGATTGGCACAGTGCAAGGTCAATAGAAAAAGAATTATTGGAAAGTGATCCACATGACCCTAGAGTATTAGCACTTTCAACCATACTTGGCCAGACGATGGACGAGGATGAATTTGAAGTTGCGCTAGTCACGGGCGAAGGTAAGAAAATGAAAAAGTGGATTAACAGTGCACCTGTGAATTCTGTTGCTGCTCTAGGGGTCAAGGGTGGCATGGATGAAGCCATTAATGCCAATGTTCTAATCACTGCACATGAAGCAACTAGACGTTCGATGCCACCAAGATATTCATCCGGTCGACTGACATTAATTGCTAACATCTTAATTTTAATTCCACTCTGGATTCTCATTGGGATTTATGTGGCTTCGATAAGGGCAGAAATACAAGGTTTTGCGGTCACCAGTACACTCCTATTACTTCACTACTCATCAAGAAAGTTACTTATGCAACAAAGAAGACAAATACGTCACCGTGACCAAAAAGCGATGGTTGCTTATGCCAAGAGAATGAAGAGATTTAAGGTATCTCCAGACCGTTCCAACCTACCAGTTGGTACACACTTATTGCTTTCTGGAATTTTAGTTTCTGTTAATGGAGTTGTGTTGGATATTGGAGTACCTGCATGGCTTACTGAACATCTTCCTAAAGATTCAGATAAGACCATCAGGGCCAGACTGAAAAGAAGGAGTAAGAAGATTTCAAAATCAAGGCCACCTAGGCTTCAGCCTCTTGGTGAAGGATGGTGGTTGAAGAGGCCGAAGGAAGAAGGTTCAGACACTCCAGCGCTGGAGAGGTTAATTGGCCCAGTTGCATATAGAGGTCGACCATCCTATATCGATAGGAAATCTGGAAAGAATATGCGTCCTACTGGAATGGTTAGAACATCTCCTAGACCGGCGCATTCGGTGGATTTAGGTTCCAGAGGAATTCCAACTAATACTCGCAAGTCGGAAAGACGCTCTAAATTACCTCAAAATAGGCCAAACGTTAGAGTCGGTAATTCAAAAAATTTACCAAGTAATAGTGGAAAAAAGAGAAGACCGCCGAAGTGAATTGAATCAATGTATTCAAAGACCGTATGCGCTGACGCTAATTTATGAGCAGAGAGAATGGTTCATGGAGTCCTAGCGAGTCGACCTTTGGCAAAGCTAAGCAGGTACTTGATGCAACAGCATCAAGTGGTGACTTATACCGTAACGGGCTTGGAATGATTGCTTCAGAAAATATAGTTTCACCTATGGTGCAAAAAATAGTTGCTAGTGATTTACATGGAAGATATGCTGAAGGACTCCCTGGCAGAAGATATTACCAAGGTTGCGACGATTTTGATACAATAGAGAGTCTTGGTATTGATTTGGCCAAGTCAGTTTTCAATGCTCCCTTTGCTAACATTCAGTCAACTTCTGGTACTGTCTCAAACATCGCAGCCCTGAAAGCATTGGCCAAACCTGGTGACAAGATAACTGCTGTATCAACTGCAGATGGTGGTCATATTTCTCATGCTAGAATGGGTGCGGTTGGTCTTAGAGACCTTGACCTTTCGACTTATCCTTGGGATGAAGAACGTATGGAGCCAGACATTGATGGCGCTTGTGCTCTAATAAGAGAACTAGAACCCAAAGTCTCGTTGATTGGTCAGTCTGTATTTTTATTCCCAACTCCACTTAGAGAGATAGCAGATGCTGCTCATGAAGTTGGCTCGACTGTTATGTACGATGGTGCCCACGTACTGGGGCTCATCGCTGGAGGAGTGTTTCAAGATCCACTGCGTGAAGGTGCTGATGTCATGACCGGTTCTTCGCACAAGACTTTCCCTGGCCCTCAAGGTGGATTTTTACTTTCATCGAGTGAAGATGAGAAAATGCATAAGCGTTTGAATAATGCTATATTCCCCGGTGTTTGTTCTTCTTACCACCTACACCATGTTGCAGGAAAGGTTGTGGCGTTGGCCGAATTTGAAGAATACGGTCAAGCATATGCTCAAGACATCGTCAAAAATGCTCAATCATTTGCCCAAGCATTGGCTGCAGAAGGATTTGACGTACTGGCAGAAAGCCGAAACTACACAGCATCTCATCAGGTACTGACTCGTCACGGAGGAACTGACTCAGGAGCGGGTGCAAAAGCCGCTGATTCACTAGAAAAGGCTGGGATAATCACAAACATGAATATGCTTCCTGGTGATACAAAGGCACTTTCACCGTCAGGACTGAGGCTTGGGGTCCAAGAATTGACTAGAGTTGGAATGGGCACAAATGAGATGCAAGAAGTCGCCGCTCTCTATGCTAGGGTTTTGCTTCATAATGAAAATCCTTCAGCGGTTAAAAAAGATGTTCAAACACTGAAATCTGATTTCCAAATAATTCGATATTGTTTCAATGAGTCCCAAGTGTCGGGATACCCGTTGTAGGTTTTCAAGATGCCATTAATCGATTCAGGTGAATCATTGGTGGATTTTGAACTGACTTCAGAATTCAGAGATTTTTTTTCGATGAGCGATAATGGTCAAATTTTCGATTTTACTGGTCGTAATTGGATGATTTGGAGTTTTTCTGAACTCGAACGTTGGTGGGGTATTTTTGAATCAGTACTTGCTGTCCCATTCGGAAGGAAATTGTTCAACAGTTGTTGTGATGAAGAGGAGTTTCATATTCATTCAGATGAGATTATTAGGTCGGGATGGTTCAAAAATTCTCGAAATAAGAAAAAACTCAGCCATCGCTGGAATCTGTTTGGTTGGGGACTGATTGATATTGGTTCGCGTAAAGTAACAACTCATCTCCCTTCTAGTGTCGCAGCAGGACTTGCTGTGGCAGGATTCGAGAGTTTCGATAAAAGAAGGTATAAGTCTGAATGGAAACAGATTAATCAAACAGAAATCTTACTAGAATTGAATATTGATATTAACGATTTACCTATCGCTAAGAAACACTCCCATTTGCCATGGTTGGGGTCTCGAACTTTTTTGGCTAACAATGAAGTTCCCCATGAACTAGAATCAAGGGAATTAGGTTGGTCTATCGAAGGCGAATCGATGGTAATTTTACCTGTATCCATTTTTTCTAGACTATTTTATTCAACACTTGGAACAAAGTCATCACTCGGTCCAGAAATTTTAGATTCATGGGAGATACTGGGCATCGAAGGAAAATACGTAAAGCCTCTCATTTTCGCATCCTACTCCACTTATCAATTATTTATTAACTCTGATAAACATGTTTTTGCAGAATCAGTTGAATCTTGGATTAGTGTAATCTCGCATTACTGCGGGCAATGGGGCTGGGGAGATGCGAATGATTTAGCAGTGGGACTAGATTCCAGTTCGATAAAAATCAATTGTAAACAGAATGAAATGTTACCATTTTTTATTGGCCATGTAATGGGTATTTGGGAGCGTTCAAATGGTCGAAAACCGAGAGTTTCTTTGTTATTTACGGAAGATGATGTTGAAATTTCGATTGAATCATTGCTCAAATATATTTGAAAAACTTTGTACAGTCAGTACTCAATAATGGTTAAGGTCTATAACCGAAGCATTGAGTCGTTTACTTTGCGGTAGTTACGCGGGTGTTTAAAATGGCTATAAATCACAATCAAATGGCATATGTTGCAATTGTTTCAACACTAATTTTCGGCTCACTTTTTGTTGGGTTTACTGGCTATCTACAAACCAGTGAATCTTTAGGTAATTTCGATAGTGCTTCTGAAGAAGATATTCAAGGTGAGGGAAGCGTTTCTAGTGAAGCATTAGACTCGGATTCAGATGGATTGGCTGATACCTTAGAGGAAACTCAATTCGGTACAGACCCTCTGGACCCCGACACTGATGGTGATGGTATGAGTGATGGTTGGGAAGTTGAACATGGACTCAATCCATTAGACAATGGAGAAGCCGACCCACTTGTACAAGACCCAGGTGAAGCAGATACCGGTGATGCAACCCAAGAAAATGAGACTGACTCTTGGCCAGATCCTAATCAAGGTCCTAACGGTGACCCAGATAATGATGGTCTGACAAATCAAGTTGAACAGAATTTATCTACTGACCCACAAAGATCTGATACAGACAACGATGGGTTGAACGACCGTTGGGAATCACTTCACACAATAACCATAGAAGTTACTGGAGGAAATATCACTCTATTCGATCCTCTTAGCGGTAACTGGGATTGTCAATTGCTAACGACTGAATTGGAATTGGCTTTGACAGAGAAATTCAATACCGATGACTTCACTCCAACTTGGCAAGAATTAGGAAATTCTGTTGGTTCACATTCATGTGATTCAGTTCTTGATTCGGACTCGGATGGATTATCCAATTTCCAAGAAGAGATTTATGGGACAAATCCACTTCTCAAAGATTCAGACTTTGACTTATTGAATGATATTGATGAAGTTTCCAATGTCGAGATTAACAATCTGATGATTGGCACAGGTGATAAATGCAATGAAGACTTGGAAAATGCAATTACACGTGATGCTCCATTCATGATGATGAACGCTAGTTGGTTTTATCTCGATGACGATGGAGATGGATTGCTAAACGGGCCTTCAGATTGGGATACAGACGGAGATGGTATGCCAGATGGTTTTGAATATTGCTATTCACACCTTGTTGACTCTCCAAGCGGTAATTTCTCTGAACTACTAGACCCAAGCGACCCAACTGATGGTTTTGATGATTGGGATAATGACGACCTAAATAATTTAGAGGAATATCAATCTGCTAATATCTTTGGTCCTAAGAATTTCACATCTCCTTGGTCAATGGATACTGATGATGACAGTATGCCTGATGGATGGGAGACTACCAATGGTCTGAATCCACGTGATGGTGACAATGGTAAATTAGACCCTGATAAGGATGGATGGGATAGAGATGGCGACGGAGCAGTAACTTACGATGATTTGGTTCTAGATACTAGAGTTGCTGAGATTTATGTTGAAATTGACGAAGCAGTTCAAGAGAATCAAACAGTTGCTAGAGGTGTAATAACTCTCGCCGGAGGAAATACCGAATTTGTATACCTAAAGGCTAAATCTGAAGGTTTTGTTTACTCTATTTTTGTTCAGGAAGACCAAATCATTACTTCACGTCTAACCTCGTGGATGGAAATAGTTGAACAGGATGAAATGTTTACGAACGAAGACGAGTATGAAGCTAGATACCAAGGTAATGAGCCATTTTTGGATGGCACTAACATACCAAGCCCGATTATCGGCCGTTCTACCGACCCGATGAATCCAGATACTGATGGCGATGGTTTGAAAGATGGTATTGAAGTATTTGGCTGGGACATTTTAGTTGTAAACCGTGGTGTCGAATTGACACATGTAGTTTCAGACCCGGGATTATTTGATACCGATGAAGATGGATTATCAGATTTCACCGAGTACTCTTCACTTTGTGATAGTGGTTCGAATGCATCTAATCCTGACACTGATGGTGATGGTTTGAGTGATCAGTTCGAAGCTACAGGTGGCGGCGGAACTCTTGTATGGCCACTAACTGGTGGTGGAGAGGCTTACACTACTAATGCATGTATGTTTGACACTGATAACGATGGACTTGAAGACGGTGAAGAGGTAATTGCTGGTAAAGATCAATTCCTTACCCACGCTAACAATTCAGATACAGATGGTGATGGCTTGAAAGATGGTAGTGAAGTATTGTTTATTCCTAGACCATTCCAAGAACAAACTCATCCTCTACTAAATGATACAGACTTTGATGGAATGCTAGATGGTTGGGAAATGCAAGTGAAATCTCAAGAAGATAGTACTAACTCACACAGTCTTTGGGTTGCCACTTCTTCTTGGAATCTACCTAATTGTGAAGATACTGGTGGTAATTCATGTACTAAAGAAGCGGGAGGATATGTATGGCAAAACACTCTTGGTGGATTTGTACAGCAGAAGAAGTTCGATATTCATGAAATGAATTTGACGGGATTCAATGTACCAACAAACCCATTGTGTGATGGATGTAATGGACGTTGGGCTCTAGACCCTTCGAATGAATCTTATGTCAGTAAATTATCTGACAATGTATATGATATTGATAATGATTCATTGATGAATAGTGCTGAAGCCCCTGATAAGTGGAATACTAACCCAGTTGACCGTGACTCAGATGGAGATATGTTATTCGATGGCTGGGAAGTAAAATATTCTCAGTATGCCATTGAAAGTGGACTTGTGGACAATGGGACACTTGAAGCAAACGGTGCGAGAGGTGTTCTTGACCCATCGATGTATGACAGTGACTTAGATGGTATCTCTGATGGTATGGAAGACCCTGATAACGATGGTCTTAACCAATCCGGATTAATTAAGCGATATTGCCCTGGATACAACGACTCTACTAATTCAGAATGCCACATAGACCCCGATACCCCAGATGGTAAGAAGTTCTACGATAACTTAGCAAACTACACAAATTTTGAAGAAATGGAAAACAATACAAATCCTGTTTCAAATGATACTGATGGTGACCAATGGACTGACGGTCCAGAAGTTTACTTCCAAGACCATGACGAAGATGGAATGGCCACAGGGTGGGAATATCACTTCTCTTTCGATCCTTTCGATTCAGCCGATAGAATGTTCGATACAGATGGAGATGGACACGTTAACTACTGTGAATACAAGTGGGATACAAATCCAAGAGATCCGAACAGTTTCCCTGGTCAGGGTGAATTGTGCGACCCATTCGCATGAACCTAATCAGGCGCATGTAGTGCCAAACTTGATGAAACAAAGGGGAAACAGGACTTCATGGCGAGGAGTTTAGTTGGTGCTACTCTTCTAATTTCCTTTTTACTACTTGCCGGAAATCTTGCTTTAATTTCTGGAGCAACGGAAACTGACACAAATTATCCTAAATCCATTGATTTTGAAAATACTGATGGTATTAATTTCGTGGAGACTCTAAACCTCAATGGTTCTATGAACTTTGATGGATACAATCACTCATGGAAAATATTTGATTTATTTGATTTAGGCTCTAGTGATGAACCGGAATTATTACTTTCTGGACAGTATTTAGATTCTATTGTACCAAACGATGCGGGAATATGGGAATGGAATTTAGTTGTTAATATTTCTAGTCTCAATTGTACTTGTAGCGTAGTTGTCTCATCATCTTCCAATGGTACAATGGGGCAAGAAGAAGCGTATAGTTCAAGTTTAATCGTCTACTTGGGAGAATCGGGGCATCATCCATACATTCTGTATGAAAGTATTTCCAATTTAAAAATAGACCAAACAAATTATCTAGTTACCTTCACTGTAATTACCCCTCAAGAAGCTTTAGATGAACTTGCTATTTCGACCAATCAAGGCTTTATTCTAGATTCGAATTATTGCCAAGCACCTTCAAATGTTTGTTTAGATAATACAATGATTGCTAACCTAAATTACACCTACATAGGAGACAAACTAACTATCAGCATCGACCAAGATGCATTATTAATAAATGATGGTTTTTGGATGTTTGATTTCTCACTCAAAGACCAATTTCTCAGAGAATCAAACACAGTTTACTCTACATTAGTATTGGATGACACCCCGCCTAGTGTTAGTCTCACTATTAATTCAGATATCCAAGAATCTGAATCATTTCTAGTATACGCATATGTCGATGATTTCTTCATTGGTTCTCAGTTGTCCCTTACGTGGACTATTACTGACCCTAGTGGCAATAGTAGGGGGCTACTTGAACAGGAGGCCTATCACAATTCAACTATTGAACTAGTATTGGACGAGTCTGGATATTGGGATATACAAATATTGGTACGTGATTCTGCTAATTTCATCGTTGTTGAGAATCTAACTGTAAGAGTTGAAAATATAATTCCTATTATTGATTTAGATCTTAATGGCCTATCAGTCTCTCAAGGAGATGAGTTATTCGTTACAGGTGGCTCACCTTGGTCACTGAATGCTTCAGATAGTTTTGATACTACCAATGACATTGGAACACTACATTTTGAGTGGTATATGGATGGAGTGAAGTTAGACATATCGAGTCACACTCTTTCTAGCAATGATATTCAAATTGAAGGTACTAGCGAAATTAGTCTTGTAATCTCAGATGATGATTCTGCCTCCGATAGTCTATCATTTACACTTTCAGTCAATCAAGTCAATCAAGATCAGTCATCATCAAAAACAATAATCATAGTTGGTTCTGGTTTTTTTGTGATTGCATTAGTTGTTGGTTTAATTGTGTACTCGCGTAGAGATACATCTACAATCGAGGTCCACAAATGGAACTCAAAGAACTGATTATTACTCATTCTAAAGGAATTATTCAAGAGTAATGGAGTTTTGGTTGTATTATGTTCGATGCTGCTATGAGTCTGGTTGGTTCCGCCCCTGACCCAATCTCCATTGATGAATTTCGCTCAAGACAAAGTAGACTCTTATCTCAAATAGGTAACGATGAGATAGTTATTCTATGTTCATCTCCCGAAACCATACACTCTAATGACGTTCATCATCCATACCGTTCTCAGAGTGATATGATATACCTCACTGGCTGGTATGAACCAGAATCCGTAATGTTGGCAGAATACATTGATAGTGAGTGGATTATCACTCTTTTTGTCCAACCTAAAGATACATTGAAAGAAATTTGGGAAGGAAGAAGACCTGGTGTTGAAGGAGCACTTTCGAAATGGGCGGTAGACAGTGCCTATTCAATCGATGAACTGAGTGATAAATTAGGTGAAGCAATCAATAATTGCTCTAAGGTTTACCATCAAATGGGTGTCAGAACAGATATCGATTCAATTGTTTCCGATGCAATACAACTCAGAGGTAGAGCCAGACAAATGAATGGCACCGGTCCTGTTGGAGTTGAAGACCCAAGTTCAAAGATTGCAGAATTACGATTACGTAAGTCATCTGCGGAAATTGAGCAGATGAGACATGCTTGTTTTGTATCAAGTATAGCTCACGAAGCAGCAATGCGTTCTTCGATGAGTGGTCGTACTGAAAACCAGATACAAGCCATTATTGAGGGCTTTTTCGTCTTTGCCGGAACTTCAGGGTGGGCATATCCTTCAATTGTTGGTTGCGGTGAAAATGCTACGATCCTACATTACAAAGAGAATGACTCAGTATGTGGTGATGATGAAATTATACTAATTGACGCAGGTTCAGAGTTCCGCGGTTATGCCTCGGATATCACTCGTTCATGGCCGATAAGTGGTAAGTTTACAGAACCTCAAAGAGAACTTTACCAATTAGTTTTAGATTCCCAAGAAGCGGCAATTGCAGAATGTCGAGTTGGTAATCCATTCAATGCTCCACATGAGGCTGCTAAGCGAGTACTAGCTGAAGGATTGATTAAATTAGGAGTTATTACGCAGAGTCTTGAGGATTCACTAGATCACGATAATGGTCAGTTGAGAGACTGGTACATGCATAATACTAGCCATTGGATCGGCCTCGATGTCCATGATGTTGGAATCTACAAGCCAAATGGTGAACCAAGATTATTCGAATCTGGAATGTGTTTGACAGTAGAACCTGGGCTTTATTTTGGTTCATGGCGCCCAGATGTCGACTGTCCTGAAAGATATTCAAATATTGGAATCAGGATAGAGGATGATGTACTTATTACTGATAATGGCCCTGAAGTTCTAACTTCAGCATGCCCAAAAACGATTGCTGATATAGAATCAATTGTAGGAAAGTCTTTCTGAAGGTGTTACAATGAAGTGGCAGGATATTCTCGAACGGCAAGGGTCTTGGACCAAGGATAGTTCAGATAGTTTCAGACTTTCAAGTGAAGATGCGATTGAGTTGTATCAAAATGCTCCCCTTCATGAGTTGATGCAAGCAGCACATCAACGAAGATTATCGATGAATAATTCTAATATTGTCACATTCTTGGTTGATCGTAATATCAATTATACCAATGTCTGTACTATCAATTGTCAATTTTGTTCATTTTATCGCCCACCTGGTCATGAAGAAACTTACACACAAACCTTTGAACAGATATCTCACCGAATAACTGAGTTGGAATCGATTGGTGGTTCAAGAATTCTGATGCAAGGTGGCGTAAATCCAGAAATTCAATTTGAATGGTATGAAGATTTAATCAAATATTTACGACTTAACCATCCAACAATTGATCTTGATTGTTTTAGTCCAATAGAAATCGAAGGTATTTCTGAGGTCAGTGGCCTGACTACATTGGATGTATTAACTCGTCTAAAGAAATGTGGCATGCATGGATTACCTGGTGGCGGTGCAGAGATGCTTGTAGATGATGTTAGAAATGATATTTCTCCTAAGAAAGGTGCTCCGGATAATTGGCTTAAAATTATGGAAGAGGCACAATCACTTGGTTTGACTACCAGTGCGACAAATGTATTCGGTTTTGGAGAAACCATTAGTGATAGAGTTGAGCACTTAAGCAGAATTAGAGATTTACAAGATAGTTCACTATCAAAATACAATATTGGCTTTACCTCGTTTATTGCTTGGCCTGTTCAATTAGAATCCAATACATTTGGAAAAAGAAATCGTGGTGCCAATAAACACACATTAGGTGCAGGACCAACAGAGTATTTACGACATGTCGCTGTCTCAAGATTATTCTTAGATTCAATAGACCATATTCAGGCATCATGGCCTACAATGGGCGTAGAAATAGCACAAATGGCACTCTTGTGCGGTGCTGATGATGCAGGTTCAACAATGATGGAGGAAAACGTTGTTTCTGCTTCTGGAACTTCAAAAATCAGTGCTAGTGAAGTAGAATTACAGAATACTATCATTCGTGCAGGATTTAGTCCACAACGAAGAGATAGTGATTATCAATATTTAGGCACAGAAATAAATGAAAAACTGATTAGAAATCTCCCTTCACCTATTCCATTACAGTAATTCATTGATAATATACAATCCATATTTCTGCATGTATGTTTCGATTTCCATTGCCTACGCCATCCGATGGAGAATATTCTTGACCGTTGAATAATCCTTCATAATGTAAATTATTAACTCCAATACCAGACATATCAGACCATGATGAAATATCAAATCTCCATTGTTTAACATCTTGACCAGGGCACCATCCTGCTCTACCATACGGCCATGAACCGTATTGGTTGGCAACAACACCTTCACTAACAAGTTGCTTACATCCATCATTTGAATTTGCAATCGGATGTAGTTCAGCAGTCGAATAACCATTCATCGAGTAATGATGCTCATGATTACAGAATTCGGCACAATTTTGATTGTCTTGATTGAAGCCATGGCCAGTGATTGTAGCAACGATTTCTACTCGGGTAGTTCCAGAAGGAACTGTGAAATTGAATTGCCTGTCGTATTTAGATTCGTCATTATATGTTCCATCAAATTCTCCTCCTGAGAATGCAAACTCTCCACTATCTGCAATATCACCCTCCCCCCAGTTACTTAGTAGGAACGAAATAGTCAAGCTTCCACGATTCGCCCCTCCATAGCGAAACTGTCGTTCTTCATTATCTTCAATCATGAATAAATAAGGTGTCAAATCGGTTAACCATCTACCTTCACGGCCGTATGTCGTAATCCAGCGTACATACTCAGTTCCACAACTATTCACGTTCACAGGGTCACAAATATACAAGTTCGCTTCAAAATCCCATTCATGACAACCACCTTCGCTTCCATCGGCTTTCCCATAGCGATTACTTCTTTCATCACATGCATGCTCATGGTAAATCTCCAATGTATCATATGAAGACAGATTGGAAGGGAATGTGACGTTTCTTTTCGAAGAGTAACCTCCTTGCCAACCGCCTTGGTGATATTCAAAGTCCATCATAGTGATTATCTCAATACCAGGGTCTTGAAGTCTAATCTCTACAGGGAATTCAGCATTCCATTGTTGAGGTTCAAATGCCAAATGCAATGGTGCGATAGCACCGGACGGATACGAAGACAGAGAGCCTGATTCTCGTGCCATTTGGAATCTATCAATTCCCATGTACAACGGGTTATTAATAGAACTAATCATATCGCCAAGGCCACCAGTAATGCTACTTGCACGTTGGTCAATATAGTGAATTCTATCATTCCATTTTGTTTCTTCAGATGGGTTTAGGGAATTCTCTACAGCCGTTCTTCTGTCTATAACATCACTGTGATAACTTGTATCAAAGGAACCATAGAATAGATGTGTATTATCTGGTAAATTTCTTATCAAAGTACCAGGGTTTTGACCCCATACATTTGTATTTGAACTTCCGCTGGAACTTGTATATTTGAATAAGAATAAGTATACGTCTTTTCCTGTCCAAACTTCATCAAAGTAGAACGTTGACCCGAGTGTGGGTACTGTGAAATCTGGAACTATTTGCATTGGACCATTTAGACTATTTGATACGGTCCAGGGAATGGGTAGTTGAACTACCGTACATCCGATATTGTCAACAGTCCATCGAACAGGGGTATTGGGACATGAATCAACATTGGCAAAAACTCCATCATCATCCAAATCAGCGCAACCAATATTATTCACGACAAGACCAGTTGGAGTACCTTCACATTCGTCCAGTAAATCATTAATTCCATCTTCATCAGAATCTCTCTGAAATGCAGCGCAACCAAGTTCATCAATATCAAAAGAGTTTGCAGGTGTTTGAGGGCATTGGTCAAGTATATCTCCAGTCATATTGTAGTCATTTACCCCATCATTGTCATCGTCATCATCTTCATAAGCATCGTGACATCCATCTTGGTCAAAATCAGTAATCGAGTCTGCAATCCACATCTGTTCTCCTAGCGGGCATGAATCATTGATATCATCATAGTCGTCTTGGTCGTCGTTGGAATCTTCAACAAAATCATGGCATCCATCACGATCCCAATCATTGTTAAGTGTTGAAATCCACCCGAGGTGACCCTTTGGACAAAGGTCGGTATTATCTATTACACTATCATCATCATCATCATTATCCTCATCTAAATCATGACATCCATCCATGTCATAGTCAGAAGATTGTTCACTAATCCAGCCAACAACAGATAGGCACCAATCTTGGTAATCATTTACTCCATCATTATCATCATCAAGATCTTCAGTTATATCTCTGCAACCATCAGAATCATAATCAGTATTTATATTGGAAGTCCAAGAATTTTCTTCTCCATCATTGCATCTATCTAATTCATCATTTATCCCGTCTCTATCTGAATCCATTTCAGAAATCATGAAAATCAATGAAATATTTTGGTGACTGGACAGTGTAGACCAAACACCGCATCTGGCTATGACTTCAATGATATTTTCTTGTGAGTTTGATGCATCAATTATAGCACTCCATTGCCCACTGAGTTGCAAGGATATTGGGAATTGTTGATATGTATCGTAATTGAAAACCATTGAACATGATTCGATAGATGAATGTTTCAATGTACCTTGTAGCAATATCATCTCGGGATTTTCTACTATCATTGCAGTCGGAACAACGATAATTGCTGGATACTCAGTAGGTGGTAGAATTTCTATGATATGGGTTAAATTCCCGCCTTGAACCAGGTATTCCCGATTTATGTCTCCTGCTTCCAAATTAATTTTAACTGTATAATTGCCAATCATTTTTGGCTCAAAATATAAGCTACCAGAATCAAATCCTCTTGACCATGATAAATCACTCACTAAATTTCCATTAGGGTCCAAGACAGTTGGTATACCAATCCATGAATCAGGTGTACTAGAGTTTACAATAATCGAAAAACTAACTACTTCACCCATATTTGAAAATTCGACTGCTTCAGCCCAACTGGCACTGATTAACAGTGGTGGTTTTTCTACAACATCATCATCTGAACCATCCGAATCTGGACTAGTACATCCTGATAATGTCATCAACAAAATTAGCAATATTGCGGTTGGCTTTGTCATGTCCATGGTACATGCAATATTTTGAATCAAATCAATGTATTGCCGAAGGATGATTGGTTTCGGTTCTACCTGAATTGACAGATGCCTTGACAGAACTCTTGGTCTTTTGATGGAGGACATTGAGAGGTTCTACCCACATCAATGAACGTCCACTTTCTCTCTGAATGACAATTACAAGTTCCCAATGCACCCGAATTAGTGGCGAAAATATAGTTCCAGGCCAAACACCGCTCGGTGGTTTCAAAGTGACTTTGCTACCATTGAGGACTGTCTTTTCAGATTGCTCCATTATTCGCATTGGACGTATGAAAAGTCCACCTTTGACATCGTTGGATTCCATTGGTGATTCTTCACCACCTCCAGTACCATCATCTAAATTGACATGCCAATGATGTGGTAATACTGTAGTAAGACCTGGCGGGGGTTGTTGATCTGTTTTTTTACCGAATGCAGTCATCAATGACTCTCTGCTAGGAGGTAAAACTCCAACTCTCCACAAAACCTCGATATCATTCCATTTATCGCTACGTTTTGGAAAGTTTATGTCTAGTTCGATATCTTCGTTTGCTATTGGATTAGATTTTAGTTTTATTACGGGACTTTTTGGAGAATCAAGTAAAAATGTTCTTTGTTTTACTAAATCAGATAGATTCGCTAATACTCTAAGGAGAATCGGCGCTAATAGAATCGGCATTACAAATACTGCCAGTAATGGATAATCTAGTAGGCCAAATCTTACTCGTCCTGTACCAAAGCCACCTAGTCCCCAAATCTCGAGAACAGGTTGTAAAAACAAGTAGCCTAATGATATGAGGAGAATTACAACAGCCCAATTGAGAAATTTTCTAATCGCAGCATGAACCGGATTAGGAGACAAATACCACCCTGTTCTTTGTTTGTCAATAATTGAGTCCTCGGTTATGGGATGAATTATCTTTTCATTGAAATCAATATCTTTCTCAATGATTGCCCCATCATATAGATATCTTTTTTCAACTAGCCATGAGTCTTCATTACCTACTGTGAATGGTGCATTTAACTTACCTAAGTATTCTAATGCTTCTTCTTTAGAGGCATCATCAAGTAATGTCTTCTTACTATTTGCTAGTGGTAATAATGCAGGCTTGAATCTATATGATTCAAACGGTGGATATCTAATCCTTTCTTCGACAACTAGTTTAGGAATAATATCACCTTATGTAAAAATTAACTTTGCACCAGCCTTTAATGCTAACTTCCTAAATGCTGGTACTTTTTTCAACAAAGCCATTCCAAGCGGTACTGGCTTTTCAATATCGCCAACTTTATTGATTAACTCAACAATTTCAGGCTTGGTAAAAGAGTTGAAATGATTATCGAGAACTTCGTCTGAGCAATCACTCACGAGCAAGTTACGAAGTGCTCTGGCACGGTTTTGTTCTTTTCGCATCTTCGAAAAATGCTTATTGCAAATTTTATGAAGAGATTTTTTATCTAATCGGTTTTGATTTAATGCCTCTGATAGTGGTTCAATAATTCCAGAAATTTGTTCAAAAGCAGGCCCTATTCCCCCTCCAGTGGTTGGTTTAGCCATACCTGCTGCATCTCCGATCAGTATTACTCGGTCCTTGTAAGGAGTCTTTACCATGCCACTTGGAACAGGACCACAATATCTTGCAGTTTCTGTGACATTGCTGAACCTATCTTTCCACAATGGATGTTCTAGTAAATTATCATAACATTGTTCGATACTTCTTCCGTTAAGACGTTCAGCAGTAGACCATAAACCGATTCTATTCGTTTTGTTACCCGAAGGGATAACCCATGCAAAAAATCCAGGTGCGATTTCTGAACCACTGAACATTTCTAGCCATCTCTCGCGGTTTTCATAACCTACAACTTCAGCCTGAAAACCAATCATTAATTCCTTTGGACGACCCATTTTGAAGTGCCTTCTAGTCCAACTATGAGCGCCATCACAACCGATTAGTAGTGAGGCGCTTATTTCTTGAATATCTTCACCTTTTTGAACAGTCAAAACCACTTTGTCTACCTTAACTTCTGAATTCAAAGGCTTACTATTTAGCCAAATACTGGAACCTGCTTCAAGTGCCTGCTTGACGACTCCTTGGTCGAAAATCTTTCTACACACTACATACGTTCTGATTTTATCTTCTGTCCCAACTGGTACTAATGTGCCACTTGGGCCATGAATTAGTGCACCATCTATTTCTTCAAGAACCGAATGAAATAGACCAACTTCTTTCATTGCATTTGGAGTTACAAGTCCAGCGCACTGAAATGGACGACCAATTTCATCATGTTCTTCTAGCATTAACACACTGTGTCCTCGCTCCGAAAAGTGAGTTGCTACGCGTCCCCCTGCAGGTCCCGCGCCGATTATGACAACATCCCAATGTTGATGTCCCATGATTGGAACGTAAACCCCATGAACATCAACCTTCGCCTTAGAAAATAGCTAAAACATCGTTTTTGAATGATTATTTTTTAGCGAATCGGTAACCAACAGATTGATTTTTCTTGAGATATAATACTGCAGAAAAATTATTCCCCGATTTTTTGGCTACCAAATCATCGAATGGTCCAACCTCGCCTTTTTCAATCAATGTTTTAGCTTCCTCTCTTGTGATAACACGCTTGGATATCTCTCTGGATATTTGTATTGAGCAATCAGTACCTACAGTTGCAGGTTGATAGAATGATTCGGTTTCAATAATTTCAACTTTGGTTTTGGGACAAATAGCTACAATACCTTCAACGACATCAAATTTACGAGCATCTGCTGCAGCCTCACGAGGGGGGAATTCAAACTTGACACGGTTTTTATCGAGAACTAAGAAAGCGTTGAACGGCCTTCCCTTCTTTGAAGTGAAATTCTCCAATAGAGTAGATTTACCTTGAGTCAAAATTTCTTTCGCTTCTTCCTTTGTAATATCTCTCTTACACATTTGATGCGATAAACCTCTAAATCCACAGTCCTCACTATCGCAAGCATACATGGTTGAATTAATTCTAATTGTTCCGTGAGTACAAACAGGACATCCACATAATTCCTCATCACTATCACTGGATTTTGCTTCTCCACCATTTTTTGAGGTAACTTTACCATCTTCGGATATAGAAACTGAATTTACATATGGTTCCCCATTTCTCCCAAAGAAACCATGAAGATCATCAATTTCTTTTGTATCCATCAATCTAGATGCAGTGTCACGGTCAAACCATCTTCCACTAGTGTCTTTCCAAAATACAAACGAACAACCTTCATCGCGACCTTGATTATCTGAGCAAATATATGATAGAGCGGTCTCTTTTACCTCTGAATTGCACTTTGGGCATGGTCCGATAGGTGCATCATCTTGGTATAGTAAAGATCTATCATGGTCACGTATTTTCTCAACAAGCGATGTTGTTTTTTCTATAATATTATCCATGAATTCTTTTTTCGAAGTATTTCCCTTTTGAACCTCGATGAGTGATGCTTCCATCTCTCCAGTTAATTCTGCTGAAGTAATCCACTCGACAGGAATTCTTCTAAGAATCTCAATTATTCTAATTCCATGCGGGGTTGCAGAAATTGTTCCAGCCTTTGCACGTCTAATATAATCTCTATCAATCAATTTTTCAATAGTTTCAGCTCTAGTTGCAGGAGTTCCAAGACCCTTCTCCTTCATGGCCTCTGCCATCTCTTCACTCTCGAGTTTTCTACCTGCATGTTCCATTAATCGAAGTAATCCTGCTTCTTTCAAACGACCTTTTGGTTTTGACTTCTCTTCCTTGAATTCATAGTTAGTCATCTTTCCATCACATGGGTTGCTAGACAAGTTACCCCACCCTTCTGGTGCGTCTGACTTTTTTGGCTGGACTTCTCTCCATCCCGGTGTTTTGATGGTTCTTACTTCTTTGAAAAAGGATTCATTATCTATTTTGGCTTCTCTCTTAGCAACATTCCATACTGCTTCAGGATACCACGAAGCGAGGAAGTTTCTTGTTATCAAATCGTAGAGTTTTTTGTGGTCATCACTCATCTGTGTGTCAGGAATTTTACCTGTTGGGATAATGGCATAGTGGTCGCTAACTTTTGCATCGTTATAATTTCGTTTTGCATTTTTCAATCCATTTTTGACTAAATTTTGGCTAAAAGAGTTATATGTGTCTTGTGCACCAATTTGGCGGATAATCTTGTCAACTTCTTTATCCATATTTTCTGGAAGATATTTAGAGTCAGTTCTTGGGTATGTAGTTAATTTAAATTTATCATACAAATCTTGTGCTGTTCTCAATGTTCTTCTTGCTGACCAAGACCACATATTGTTTGCAGAACGTTGTAAACTTGTCAAGTCATAATTGAGAGGTGGCTTTTCCTTGTGCTCTCTATCGGTTTGTGATATTTTTGCTTCTTTATTTGATTCTAGGAGTTTATTTAATCGCTTAAATTCATCTTCCTCAACGATTCTGTGCGATTTGTATTCTGGGCGTTCAACATCATCTTTGTGCCCATTACGTTCCCACCTTGCGTCCCAATTACACTCTCCAGAACTGAATGTCGCATTAAGTTGCCAAAATGGCATAGGTACGTGTGATAAGACTGCTATTTCATGGTCGACAATCATTGCCAAAGTAGCAGTTTGAACGCGGCCTAGTGAGATTGCTGTTTTTTCATTACGTTTTTTGGGAAGAAATGAATTTGCAATTCTTGAGCCGTTCATACCGATTACCCAATCTGATTCAGAACGTGAATAAGCTGCATCCATTAGAGATGAGTAATTCTCGCCTGGTTGCCTTTCATCCCAGGCACTTTGAATTGAATCCTTGGTCATTGATTGTAGCCACATTCGAGTAGTTTTACTTTTTGATTTGCTATGTTTTAATATTGTTCTGAAAATTAATTCACCTTCTCTTGCAGCATCACATGCATTGACAACTTCTGTAGTTGATTTGTCTTTTATCAGTTTGACTATTGCCTGTAGTTGTTTTTTGTTTCTTCCACTGATTGGCTTATACTGAAACTCTTCCGGAATGAATGGTAATCTTGTTACTGTTTTTCTCCAATCTTTGAAGTCAGCATCATAGTCATCCATATATTTTAGTTGTAGTAAATGGCCAACTGCCCACGTAACTTTGATATCCTCACTTTCCCAGTGAGTATCAGTTTTCTTGTTAATTCCTAGGACATTGGCTATATCGTTTGCAACACTTGGTTTCTCCGCTATTACGATAATTGCCATGGTTAGCCCCGATAGCCGAGCGTACTTGAACCCTCTCTTGGAGATGATTTTTTGCAGATACTTTAGTATCTGTATGAATAATTCAGAGTTTCTAGAGGTTTTTTTACATCAATTTTCTTTTTGTTCGGAATTCATCTTCATTCCACTCTGCTTCAGAATTCGGTCCACCGCATCCAATACAACCCGGATAACCAGCCGAAAGTAGGTCATGGCATGACTCCATGAGCCAGTTCCAACCTTGAATTTTATCACTTTCTATCCAGCAAACATCTCTGGCAGGCTCCTCTTTTCCAATGACAATTAATTTACCATCATCATTATTTTCAATATCAGTTCGTCGAATCTCAATATGATCTAATTCTACATATTCTACCTTTGGAAAAATTAATCTAGAAGGGATATTTTGTGAAATTTCATCACATAGTGCTTTGAATTCTGAACTCAATTCCACTGGTATTTTGATAGATATATGTTCCAATCTTAATATCCGACGCGCAGATTCTCTAACCACAGGCCAAAGGGGGTCATCCATGCGCATGAACCGGCTATGAGAGCGCAAGTCTTGAAGCATACCGTTGTTGTGAGCAATTCATGGGACTCGCATTTAGGCTCTTTGGACGTCCGCTTCTGGCGTTTCAGGATTCTGAACGTGCTCATTCTAGGGCATTGAAATTACTAAGATTATTCTCATCCAATCCTTTGACTAGACTGCCTATGAAACTTCTATACAAACCAAAGAAAACTATACCAATTCAATTTTTAGGTGACAAGTACGATCATCCACTCGGTTTAGCAGCAGGGATGGATAAGAAAGCAGAAGCACTCAGGGGTTGGGAAACCTTAGGACTTGGATTCATTGAGATTGGCGGCATAACACAGTTAGAACAACAAGGGAATCCTAAACCGAGAATGTTTCGTTCCAATTCATCTCAATCCTTAGTCAACAGAATGGGTTTCAATAATCCTGGTTCTGAAAAGACTGCATCTCATCTCAAAGATCACTTTGCAAAATATGGAAGGCCTAATGTTCCTTTATGGATAAATTTAGGAAAGTCAAAGTTGACTCCGTTGGATGAATCTGCAGATGATTATTCAACTACAATGAAACGTTTATGGGTCTTTGGTGATGTTTTTGTAATCAACGTATCATCACCTAACACTCCTAATTTGAGGGAGTTGCAAAATGACGAAGAATTGGCTAAAATCATCATTGCATGCCAAGAAGTTAACCATAATATGGCATCTGAGCACAATTCGAAAAAGAAACCGATATTGGTTAAAATAGCACCTGAACTGGATGATGCTCAGTTGAAATTGGTAGTTAACACTGCAATGTCGAACGGTTGTGATGGTATTGTTGCTACCAATACGACCACTTCAAGGCCAGAGACAAATTCGAAAAGTGAAGAGAAAGTTTTCACTCAAACCGGTGGTATGAGTGGTAAGCCCCTAACTGATTTATCTACTGATTTTATTAAGAAAATTTACCGTATGACCGATGGCAATTGGCCAATTATTGGAGTTGGTGGTATTATGAATTCTGAAGATGCATGGGAAAAGATTACAGCTGGAGCAACTTTAATTCAAGCTTACAGTGGATTTGTTTTTGAGGGTGCAAGCCTAACCAAATCAGTCGTAAATGGCTTACAAAAGAAACTTGTACTACACGGATTAACATCGCTTGAAGATGCAGTAGGATTATCTCACAAAGTCGAGGGGGAAAACTAATTGATTTCACGAAAAAATAGACTATTGATTATTGGTGCAGTTATCACCATAGGTTTAGTTGGAGTTATTCTAATGGAAGCCCCTGAGCCAACAAGAACAGTAGATGAAGTAATGGAATCTCCAAGCAAATATGTTGATGAGGAAATTTCAATTCGTGGTGAAGTACTCGATGGTAGTATTGATAATTCAACGATGACTTTTATCTTACATGGTTCCAATTATAATATCAGTATAAACTATGTTGATGCTTCTGTATCTAATGGTTTAGACGACAACAGAACGGTTTATGCCCAAGGTGTTTTGAAATATTCTAATGGAGAATATTTTCTTGAAGCCGATATAATCAAGACATCTTGTCCTTCGAAATACGAAGAATAGATGATTTTGATCTGATTCTATCAACCGTTCTGTTCAAATACACCTGCATTGACCGGCATACGGGATAGGTGGGGAGCCAGGCGTACCCTGTATCACAAATCGTCTTTATGGTGAACTGAACTCCTTGGGGCGGCGAAAGCGGTCTCTTGGTTCCTGTGTGCGGACGTAGATGTCTCGCCCCCACATGACTCGGGTGTCATGAACCGTATCCGGAGGGAAACGGGAATTGAATAACTGGGGAATCAGGTTAGGCCGGGAACGGAGCAGCCCTACTCGGGGCCATGAGTGCTGTGGGGAAGCGGGATGGAGAAAGTATACAGATTTGGCCATGAGATACGAGCGTCCACCCTTGGACCTCCCACTCCGGTGATTTTTTGGCAATCCTCAATTTATATTCACTGGGTCATTTTTTGATGTGGGGATTTATTGGTAGATTTATCACCACTAACTGGATACTATTCACCACATTATCTGTTGGTTGGGAGATATTAGAACTATATCTACCATATGAATTTGCAATTGAATCAACCATCAATAAAATATCAGACTTAATCGTTAATACTGTTGGCTTTTGGATTGGTTTAAGATTACGTTATTCGAGCAATCAAATTTAGATGTCAAAAACGATATCACAATACCAACCTGGGCCAACAAACATGGGTATCTCTTCCCACTTGCTTGATAATTCTTCTCCCTGTTTCAGTTGTTCTACAATCAACTCATGGGAAGTAACTGCCTTTATTTCAACTCCTTTTTCAATTTGATTACTTTCGACCCAGTCTACTTGTGCTTTACATGTCAAATATTCTTCACCCTCTTCAATAATCATGTGCATTTCGCACAAAAATTCATCATGTACTTCGTTTCTGTATAGTACTTCTTCAAGCCACTTAATCAGCAGTATCTCATAATCAGCAGAACCATTTTTTTCCATAAATACATTCCATTGAGAACTATGTCGAATATTGGAATTTAAATTCCGCTTGGTTTGCTCTGTAATTAGTAACTGTTGCATACCAGTCGTAGTTTCACAAAACAGATTATTTAGGCTAGAAGAAAATACTCGCAAACCGATGTCTGCAGTAGTAGGACGCGTCCATGCGCTCATGTGATCACCTAGCGTTTGGAAACTTGTAAATTCCAAGCGATTTCCCCAATTCGATTAATTAAATCTTCACGACTTAGTACAAATGAATCAGTTTGTTCAGCACCTAGTATGCATTCACATGCTGCATTTGTCAAGATTGCAGTATTTCTAACATCTAAATTATTAGATATTGAAATCGCAATGGCTACAACCGCTGCATCAATTAATCCAATCATCTGGCGTAATTCCCCTAGTGTACACGGTGCATGAACTGTATCCTCATCAGCAGAGTATATTGTTACACCACTTTCACCAGATAGAACGACAAGGTGTTTCCAGTCATATGTTTCAATCAAGTTTTTGGCAGCAGAATCATCTGATGTTTCACCAATTCTTCTTCGCATTAATTCAAATCCTCTAGATTGGAATACTATCCAATCTACTCCATGGGTTCTGTGTAGTCCTGTTAACTTGGGGTCAGCAATAATTGGAATATTCATTGATTTTGCAGATTTGATTATATTATCAACACCCTCATCATTGACCACACCCTGCCCATAGTCGGATAGAATAACAGTGAAAGAATCATTTAATTGTTCGATTGCTTGTTCATATATTGCCTCAATTGCTTGTTCTGGTATATTTGCATCATCTTCAACATCCCATCGTAGAAGTAACTGTTCGCCTTGGACAAGACTTTCTCTTGTTGCCAAAAGACGAGTTTTGACAGTTGTTTTTCGACCTTCGACTATACCTATGCCATCAGTTGATACTCCTTCATCTTCAAGGAATTCAAGGATGCTCATACCTGGTCTGTCATCCCCAATGACTCCAAAAATTTGGCTTTCAAACCCCATAGACACTAGACCTCTTGCAACGTGTGCAGCAGCACCTACATCTTCTTCTCGACGAGTTTCTCTAATCACGGGAACTGGAGCTCGAGAATTGAGATTATTAGCGAAGCCATGGATGTAGCAATCGAGCATAATATCGCCAATCAAAACTACCTTACCAGTCTCTACTTTTTTCAGATTTGCTTTCAGAGAGTTCAAATTATCGTGGAGCACGACTTCTTCATCTGTCATTCCCATTATTGTCCCTCATGTAGTCGCAGTATGATTATTCATTTTAGGCTGTCGCGAATTTTCGCCAGTAAACTAGCGTGTTCACCATCACTCACGGCTAAGGATTTTCTCAATGTTAACAGCATTGCTTCCTCATCTTGAGTAATTACTCCATCATCCATCGCAGTAACTAAAGTATCGTGATATGTTTGAACATTTGGTGGATATACTGGTTCTTTTTTGGCTTCTCTAAGCAATCTATCATGAGTTTTGGTATCGATGCCAAATGCCACTCTAAAGGTATCTAATAGCGCTAATTCTTCCTCGATGATTGAATCATCTACGAGGGCTTGGCGTAACATATCAAGATAGATTTCTTCAGGCGGTGGTACGTTCTGCTCCTTTCGAGCTTGTTCGGACAAACGCATTACTCGTTCAGGGTGCATTCCAAGAAATTGAACAACTTCAGAGATCAACTGTTGTTCATCCTTAGTTATTTTTCCATCTTCCCATGCTCTTGCAAACATTCGTTTCACCAACTGTTCTCCCGCTTGGGCGTCCAGAGATGCTTCACCTTCTGGATTTGAAACAGGAGATATGACTGCAGATTTATGATAGTTCATTTTTTCGTCAATATGAGATAATAAGTCGAGAATATTATCACTACTTTTGATTATCTGATTTAACTTAATATTCTCGCCATCTTTGGATATTTCAAGTTCAAGTATTTGTTTACGTAATTCTTCAGCAATCTCTTTTCCTTCCGTAGTTAGGCTGTACACTTTTCTACGTTGCTTTGCACCTGGTATGTGCCGATTTGTCACCGCAACATGGCCATTATTTTCTAGACGTTTTAGAGTTCTAGGTACATGCTTTCTCTGAACATGAACTGCTGCCGAAATGCCCGCTTGTGTCAAAAAAACTGGAGCCTCCCACTGATTTGATGGAAGGCGATTATCCGATAGGTGTAGTAATGTTCTCTGTTCCGTGGTTAAAGTGCCAAGGAATCCATCAACCATTGTAAGACCTAGTTGCTCGTATCGTAACTAGCACATAGTAATATCATCCGTTCAACTCAAATGCATCAATAATTACGCATGGCTATGGCGCGCCATGCACGCAAGTTCACTCCGCGTCAAAGAACTAAGCGCCCCTTAGGAGTTAGCATTACGTCTAATGCAGCACCTAAAATACCACATGACAAACCTCAGCAGCATGAATCTGGTTGGCTAATTAGTCCGCCATTATCCGCTAGATTATTTCAAAAAAGTGGTCTAGGAATTGTTTCTGGTAATGACGGCATTATTCTTTCTCCAATGGAAGTACTTTTTTGTAATTGGCACCGACATTTACCCTTGCCTAGTTCAGAGTGGTTTGAATCTGAAATTCAAAAGGATTCAAATTTATTAGCGAAGGCTGTAATTTTTGATACTGCAAGGTCAGGTGGTGAACTAGTCATTCCATGCTCCAATATTTCTAACTATCAGACTTCAAAAAGTGCATTTGCATTAAAGTGGAAAAGAAATCAATCTCAGTTCAAATCTGAGCCAATGTCCCACGTCAGGTGGTTTTGGACTTTTGAGACATTAGATTGGAATGAGATTTATAATTGGGCAGAAGAAGTTGAAACATTGAATTGTAAGTGTGATATATTCATTATTGATGAGGAGATGGAGGTTACCATGTATCGCGTTAGTTTCGTAGAACCAGAGGGTTCACAAAAAACATGGAGTCAACTCAACGATGAAGAGCGTGATATAGTTTCTAATATGTGGGATTGTAAAATAAAAACTGAATCAGGTTTCTTCATGCCACTGGGTGGAAAATGGCCATTAAACTCTGTAGGAGTTGAACATTTATCGGGAATTAACCTTAGAACTGAGGAAGGAGTCTGGCTTGATGCCATGATAAATGAATTAGATTTGCCCAATAGTTCGTTACTTTATGATAATTTGATTAATCGTGGACTAATTCTTCGTCCGGGTTTCAAGTTCGGTTCGAGATGGAGAATTTATGATGATGAAGTTTCAAAATCACACGCACCTTGGCTCCTACAGACAGAAGATGAAGTGGCTAAAACATGGGAAAGTGCTTGTTTATCTATCCGTTTAGCAGAAGGTGTTCACAAAAAATGGGTATGTGCGATTCAAAATGAGTCATCGTGGAGATTTATGCAAGTCGAGCGATGGTCGCCTGGAAAGGATTAGAATTCATCTAATGGGCGCCCCCAGGCATCTATTTCCTGGACCGATGTTGGGTTTTGTAGATTTTCTTGAACATCACTGCCTTTGACAGCTTCAATATTTTCTTCAGGCACCTTCGGTTTATCTCTAATCCCTAAGACGACCCATATAGATGCCAATATAGATGCAATACCAATTGCCCTCCCAGGTGTTGTCAACTTTTGGAAGCCATTAGCGTCATCGTTCTGAGCGGTTAATTCTACATCGATGATCCATTTCTCACCTGCTGAATCGAATATTACAATTTCTCCTTTGATTAACATATTTGGTTTCAGTAGTCCTTTGGGTTCAATCGTCAACATCAATTCATCGTCACCTACTAGGTCAAGTTGATTATTCACACTAGCTATTCGAGATAATGCTCCATCGACTTCTACAGAAAACCTCTGCATTGCATCGCCTTCACTCTCTATTGGTATGTAAATTTTAGAATTCGAGTACGACTCTATTTCTCCGAAAAATTTGGTTTCAAATGGTCTGCGCGAGATTATATTGACTTTGGTTTGATAGTCATAAAAAGAATCTCCACATTCAATGGTACCAGAAATCATTGATTCAGAGTTCACATTACTGGTGCTAGAAAAATAAAGTTCAATATTAGTTGTTTTATCTTTGATTAGAAGAGTTGTGTTAGTGTAAAGAACTCGTCCATCACTTGAAACCATATCAATTGAAAGATCACAATTCTGTTCTGCTGTAGCTGCTAAAATTATAGATTCATCTGGAAGTAAAGATGCCCCATAGTTAGGTGTATCAAGTGTAAAAATCGGCATACAATCTGGTGATGATAAATTTACATAGACTTTGTCTGTGATTTCGACATCGGCAACCCAAGGCACCAATAGTCCATCATGACTACGTACTACAGTTCCCTGATGGCCAAATCGTGTTCCATTAGTGAATAAATCACCTTGCTCGCCATCATTGGCTCCTGTAATTAGTCCATTATTTCCATCTGCTTCTACGACCATCAAATATGGCCTATCAGGATTAGCGTTCAACTCATTATCATCTACATCTCCTGCACTTAGGTCTTGGTAAGTCACTAGAACCCCCGAGCCAGGTAAGTATGAATCATATCCATAGTCGTCTCTATATTCAATCCAAACAAACTCTTCATTAGAGACTTGGATTTTCAGTGAGTTGCCGCCTTTACTTATCGACTCCAACTCATATTGAGGTCCAATGCATCCTTGAGTTTCAGATTTCATCCATTCATTGCCAATTTCAATTGAGGTATTACCACCAATTTCAAAGACAGTTGAAGCAGTTGGCAAGGATGGCCACTTTCCTCCACCATTCCAATTACCATTTGCCATAATATCCCAATCACCAACACCTTTCCAAGGATGTATGTTTATACTCCCATGAGACGGATATAAATCATAAGCACCCAATTGATGCAGCATCTCATGTATCATAGTTCCAAAACCGCTCTCACCAGTGCCTAAACTAGCCATAGTGTAATGCCCGATCTTCAGCCCATTTGGCAGGTCGATTGGTTCATCGAGGTTGGTAAAATGACTCCATATTCGATTTGAGTTACCTCCTTCTTCCTGTCCAATAGATGTGTGAAGTATTAATAATCGGTCCACCCATCCATCGCCATCTAAGTCATACTTGCCCCAATCAACTACATCCATTTGGTCATTTACCACTTCTGATGCTAAAATTTTGGGCAAATGAGTGCCGTCTTCAGATGAGTCTCTCTGTACTCCAAAATCAGAACCATAGTAGTCCATAGAATATTCTGGTATTGTAATTGAAGAATAGACATCAACTTCTAGATTTGTTGAGGATGAACTTAATTGATTAAAATAATTCGATGCTTCAGGTATCAGAAAGTCTTCTGCTTCCTCATGACCCCAGCCACTATTTCCTGCATCAAAATCTACAATCAATACGGGCCAACTTTCATTCTCTTGAAGGCCTAATAGGACGATGTCCTCTTTTTGGATTTGTATGGAATTATCTTTAACCCAGTCATCTATTTTATCTTCAAAGGTTAATGACAAAACACCAACGAATAATAAAATCGCAGCAATTACTGCGCTTACTCTTGGGTGCATAGGAGCCGCTGAACGCCTACATGTTTGAAATCTTGCTAGTCATGATTCGACTAATCTGTATTTACAACCTATTTCATCTAGTCCGCTAGAAAAATATTCAACCTTGTCTTTGGGTATTTTTATTATCACTTCATCGTTTTCAATTTCCATCATGTCAATATTGTAATTATCATGACAAATGACAAATTTAAATTTCTTATACTTGCGAATACGTGATAGAAGTTTACTTATTGCTTGAGTAGAATTCCATGGGTCTATTATCGAATCCATTAGGAATCTGGAATTGATAGAATAGTGTTCTAAACCAGAGAAACTCTTGGAATTTAGGGAAAACAAATCCGTCCTTAGTTTACATTTAGATGTGAATAAATTATTCTCGATTTGCTCAATCAGGTTTGTTGAACTACAACCAAATATGACGAAGTCTGTGAAATTATTTGTTTCTATAATTTGGTACAACTTTTCTTTTTCATTTTTATTATTACAAATCGATTTAAACGAAATATATGCATTATCAGTATCATAATCTCTTGGCAAAGTATAATCATTATCACATTCACATTGAGCAAAAAGTACTTTTCTTGTAACTCCAAATTCATCGAATATTACTGGGCAGGTAATGAGCATACTAGCCCTTGCCTTTATCCATGGCATTGAGATTAATTCTATTGATGCGAAACTCAATCCTATAATTGTCAATGAAAATGTGACTTGTCCATAGAACGAGAGTAATATTAGCATTGAAATTATTCCATGCACTCTCAGCCTCCACCATCTGGAATTACCTTGATGCATCAGTCCACTTAGCCCTGCAGTTACTAGAGCAATGACACCGGATAGTATCAAGACTTCCACCCATATCACAGCCATTGCCATAGTGAGCATCGCAACAACGTCATATTTCGCTTCAAAACCAAGTTTGATTTGGTTAGAGTGACCTATTTCGAATAGGTAAGGCATGAATATGAAAATTGTCATTGCGATATTAATGATGAAGGTAATAGAGCCCATAATTAACCATGCTAACAACCATTTTGCTTCTCGGTTCATCATCCCAGGTCTTGAAAAAACGTATATTTGGTAAACTAACAAAGGACTGATTGAAACGAATCCTAGTAGCGCTGCGCTCAGCCAACGAATTTCACTCCACTTGGCAGGATTGTACAAATTAGTACATTGATCTACACACGGGTCGAGGGCTAGAATTATTTTTTCGAGAACTACATCGATATTAGTTATCCAGAATATAGTCACAACAATCCATAAGAATATCATTATCGCGAATCTAGATGAAAATTCATCAATATGCGTCTGTATTGGAACTTTAGCATCTTGTTCGAGTTGCAAACTCATGATATGTCCTCATTGGTTTTAGACCAAATCAGTATATTGTTTTGGTGCTCTGGCTTGAACTATTGTACGATATACTCCAAAAATAGACCAAAGCATTATCATCAAACATAATAGCATTATTCCCCACGATTGCGATGAATCGATAGACCATGCGAATAGTAGAACTAAACCAGCAGATAACAATCCTCTGCGAAGTCCTTGTGGTACTGCCAATCTCATGTCGAGGTGAGGAGGTCCACCGCCAAACTTTCTCTCATAGAATTCTCCCTGTACGACTGCTCCGACAATGATTATTGCTAAAGTGGTCCAGTAGAATAGATTTCCATTGTTAAAGAAATCTTCCGCAATTCCTTCTTGCCTAGCAGCTTCTACTGCTTCAGGATTTTCAACTGCTACAAATAAAGCCTCATAATCTCCAACGCTAATTGTTCGAACCGCCAGTGAATCTTCATCATCTTGGTATGTCGTATCTGGTGAACTGATAGAGAAGGACAAAATATTCCATAAATCTCCTTCATCAAACTGACCATTACCGTTAACTGCATTACCTACTAATTGGAAGCTGACCTCACCTATGTCAGCATCGGGAGCGGTCCAGAATACTTCCCAGTCGTTGCCAACTGCGCTCTGTGAAACAGCACCGGGTTCTTCCGGTACCGACGTGCTTCCCTCCCCCGGGGTCAATGTTCCTGAATTGTAATCCCATAACAGGTAACCCCCTTCAGAGTTTGATGCATGTTGAAGGCTGATTGTGAAATTGTAAACTTGACCAACTTCATAGGCTCTTGGGACACCGGAAATTGACACAACAACTTCAGTCGAAGGCGCACCACCTCCGTGGCATGAACATCCGGTTTCTACAACCAAGTCATCACCATTTTTCCATGGAGGACCACCTGGCATAGCCAGAGCAGGGGCAATAAGAAGCACCGTAAACAAGAGAATCAATATTTGTGGAGAACGTCGCAACATAACCTCACCAATATATTCCAACTGCTGCATGCCTTTGAACATTGCTTATTTTATTGTCTAAATCTCTTTAATAGAGTTATTCAGTTGAGTAATCATTTTCTTACCATCGCCAAACAACATCATTGTTTTATCCATGTAAAATAAGTCATTATCTACACCAGCATAACCAACTGAAAGTGAGCGCTTGACAATAACCACAGTTCTTGCCATGTCAGCATCGATGATAGGCATTCCAGCCAACGGCCCTTCGCCAGACCTAGCAGCAGGATTAGTAGTATCGTTGGCTCCGATAACCAATGCAACATCACAATCAGGGAATTCAGAGTTAATTTCATCCATTTCAATTAATTGCTCGTAAGGAACATTTGCTTCAGCAAGTAGTACATTCATGTGGCCAGGCATACGACCGGCCACCGGGTGAATTGCATAACTGACTTCAGTATCGAATTTTTCTTTCATTAGGTCGGCAAATTCTTTGACCTGATGTTGGCATTGTGATACCGCCATGCCATATCCAGGTACGATAATGACTTTTTGTGCACCATCTAGCATCATTGCCACCTCGTCGGAGTCAGAACCAACCTTGGTTCTTGTCAGAGATTGCTTTTCTCCACCGCCACCAAATGATTTGAAAAGCACATCTAGTAATGTTCTATTCATCGCCTTACACATGATAAATGTCAAAATTAATCCGGATGCTCCGACTAGGGAACCTGCAACAATCAATACAGAATTGTTGATGATAAATCCTGTAAAAGCAGCAGCAATTCCGGAGAGCGAGTTGAGTAATGATACTACTACAGGCATATCAGCGCCACCAATTGGCAATACCAGTATGATTCCTAATAATCCCGAAATTGCGATTAGAGAGTAAATATATTGCTTATTTGTCGGGTCATCAATACTCAAGTAGATCAAAACTGCAGCAGATATTAGAAGTAAAATTTTGACACCGTTGAGCCAACTTGGGCCCCATGTAGGAGTTTTAATCCACTTTCCAAATACACTTATTCCACCTTTCAACTTGTACATTGCAAGCAATGAACCGGTTAATGTCATCCATCCTACTACTGCAGAAAGTCCAGCAGCAACCATTGTAACTGTTAGTTGAAGACCAGTTGGAATATCTCCACCTTCTAGATACTTCCAGACTTCAGATAATGCCACCAGAGCAGATGCAGCACCGCCAAACCCGTTAAACAATGCAACTAATTCAGGCATTCCAGTCATTTGCACCTTTGCTGCCATCCAGTATCCAATAAGAGAACCAATAACCAATCCAGCAATAATCAATGTCCATTGAGCTCCGCCTTCAAGTTGCATGTCAAGTACTGTAGTTAGTACTGCGACTAACATACCTAGAGCACCTAATTGATTTCCTCTTGGAGCAGTTCTTGGATGTCCAAGTTGCTTAAGTCCAAAAATGAATAGTGCTGCTGAGAGCAAATAGCCCATTGAAGTCCAATCTCCAAACTCCATCTCAAGCACCTCTTCTCTTCTTTCCAGCAATCATATTCAACATTTTATTAGTTACGGCAAATCCACCGACCACGTTAATCATGGCTAATACAACTGCAATAAATGCAAGAATTCCTGAAAATGCAGTATCTCCTGCTTCATAGGCCACATTTGAACCTATCAGAGCACCAACAATGCTTATTCCTGAAATTGCATTTGCACCACTCATTAACGGGGTGTGCAATGTTGCAGGGACCTTCGTGATCAACTCAAATCCTAAGAATATAGATAGTACAAATAAAGTTAAGCTTCCAATTAATAATTCTGGCGTCATTCAATCACCCCTGCTAGTCGTGTTTGCTTATGATGAATTTCTCCATCCTTGCAAATAAGGACTCCACCCATTCCTCCAACATAGAAGTCAGACCCTTCAGGTGCTCCAACCAATATGTCGTCTTCTTCTGAGATTACAACATTGCCTTCATCAACTAGCGAAGAAATAAAAGTTGTAAGATTATTCGAGTATAACATACTCGCCGTATTTGCCAATGTTCCTGGTAAGTTAGAGGTTCCAACAATAATCACTCCATTTTCGGTTGTGATTATTTCTCCTGCTACAGTACTTTCACAATTACCGCCAACATCTGCGTTCATATCCACTACAACTGCACCAGATTTGAATTGTTCAACCGCGCTAGTCGGGACTGTAATTGGCGCAGGTCTGCCAAAGATTCTCGCAGTCGTGATGATTATGTCTGCGTCCATAGCAACTCCACAAACGGTATCGTTCACCTTTTGAATGAATTCAGGAGTAAGAGGTTTGGCATATCCAGATTCATCTTCGAAATCATCCATTCCATCTACTTCGATAAATCTTCCACCAACGGATTCAATTTGCTCCGCAGCAGATTTTCTAACATCTGATGCGTAAACAACTGCTCCGAGTCTCTTGGCTGTTGCAATTGCCTGTAGGCCTGCAACTCCACTACCCATTACTACTACCTTTGCTGGTCTTACTGTACCAGCCGATGTGGTCATCATAGGGATTCCTCGAGGAACATTTGCCGCTCCGAGAAGAACGGCTTTGTATCCGGCTAGATTGTCTTGGCTAGAATTTACGTCCATTGATTGTGCTCTTGAGAGTCTTCTAGGTATCATATCCATCGACATTAAAGTGACCTTTGCTTCTATACATTCTTTGACACTTTGGGGATTTCGAAATGGGTCTGAGACACATGTCAAATTTGTACCAGTCTTAATACCATCAAGTCCAGGATAGTTTATACAGATTATATTTTCACATTCCAGTGCCTCTTTTCGCGAAACAATTTTCGCACCAAGTTCTTCATATTGAGAATCTGAATAGTTTGCGTTTATACCTGCTCCTTTTTCGACTAGAACTTCAAAACCTGCTTTAGTCAATTTCTTCATACTTCCAGGAACTATCGCAACTCTTGATTCATTTTCTGGTTCTTTAGGGACTCCAATTCGCATAGATTAACACCTTCAAAAGCCGCAAAGTCTTGTGGCTTATTTGATGCCAATAAGAGGGGGTTTTTAGATAAGACGCTCAATTTATGAATATTTCCAGTTGCAAAAATAATTCGACTAGACCATGTTACTTATGGACGGCCGTCTATACGCCGATAATAACGAGGATTAGTCATGAGCGGTTCAAGGAGAAAAATTGCAGTTATCGGAGCAGGAAATGTTGGTGCCACATGTGCATTTGTTTTAGCACAAAAGAAGTTAGGCGATATTGTACTACTGGATATATACGAAGGTTTTGCCAAAGGTAAAGCTCTAGATATGTCACAAAATGGACAGGTTTTGAATTATGATGGTAACTTAACCGGAACTTCAGATTACTCCGATATTGCAGGGGCTGAAGTTGTTGTCGTGACTTCTGGATTTCCACGTCAACCTGGTATGACTCGTGAAGATTTAATCGCCAAGAATGCTGGTATTGTAAAGCAAGTTGGTGAAGGAATCAAAGAGCATGCCCCGAATTCTACAATTATCATGGTCACAAACCCACTGGATTTGATGACTTACCATATGCAAAAGGTAACAGGCTTCCCTGCCAACCGCGTTTGTGGACAAGCAGGAGTCTTAGATAGTGCAAGAATGACACACTTTGTCGCTGATGCAATAGGATGTTCTGAAGAAGATGTCCATGCAATGGTACTCGGAGGCCATGGCGATACTATGGTACCACTTCCTAGATTTACAACAGTAGGTGGCATCTCAATAACACATTTATTGGATGAAGAAACGATCGATGCAATTTGTAAGAGGACCGCATCAGGTGGCGGCGAAATCGTAAAATTATTGGAAAGAGGTTCTGCATTCTACGCTCCAGGTTCAGCCGCCGCTATCATGGCAGAGGCTGTATTGAATGACCGTAAGAGAATGATCCCTGCTTCCGCACACCTAACTGGGCAATATGGGCTCGAAGATGTATACATCGGGGTTCCTGTAATTCTTGGCGCAGGTGGAATCGAGAGAATTATTGAGCTCGATCTGACAGAAGATGAATTATCAAGTCTACAAGAGTCTGGTAACTTCTACAAGTCGCAACTCAAAGAACTTCTAGGTTACTGATTCAACATCACTAAAGAGAATTGATCCCCCTTAGTGGTGAATTTATCCGAATTTGCATCACTGCTCGGTACTCTTCGAAGAATTTTAAGGCCTTTATTTCGAGTACGCATCCTCGTTAGAATCTCTTGACCAGTGTAGCATCCCTTGGAATCATGAACAAATAAATCCAAACCACAGGAATAAGGGATAGTTCCTCTTTTGATCTCGAAACCATACCATGGGATTAGGTTATCAATCCTCCAATCATGAAATTCTGAACTCATTTTTTCACATTCGATTTCTAACTTTTTTGCAGCGACCATTAGTATGATTTTTTCACTTACTCTTGCCTGTGTCACATCATTGATAGTATTACACATTCCAACTTCAATGTCACTGTATTCTTCATATGAAACGATGACATCATTCAATTCTGAAATATCAGTAATATTAACGTCACTCTGTAATATTCTTGGAGTGATAAAATCTAACATAGCCTTGTAATTTGGTCTATGACCCAAAACTGCTAGGAATCCACCAAGGTTCATTATTGACACGAAATCAATTATTTTTGCATTTTTATCCAGTATTGCACTTTGTATGACTTGCTTTTGCTTAAGATTAGCAACCAAATTGGAACTTATTCCATCAAGGAATGATTGACAATCTTTTCCTCTCCAAATAGTGATGTAAGAATCACTAAACGCCACCTTGGGCATATTAAAGCCTCAAGAAAATGATTCGCCACAACCACAAGATGATTGCGCATTTGGATTATTAATCTTGAATCCACCGCCCATTAAACGGTCTTCATAATCAATTTGTATTCCGTTTAGGAGATGGCTCGATGAGTTAGGAATTAGAACTCTAAAACCTTCAATACTAACCTCTTGACAATCGATATCTGTAGTCTCAACAATTTGTAAATCATACATATATCCTGAGCATCCACCAGACAGAACGCCTACGAGTAATGCCATTGAACGATCATCACCAAAAGCATCACCTAGCATTTTAACAGCATTATCTGATATAGTCAAGTCAACATCAACAACTTCAGGTTTATGCATTTCCAGCGGAGCACTGGTTTCACAAGTACCACAATCCATGGCTGTGCTATCAGGTTCTCACCTATGAACCTGTGCTTGTTTTGGCTTTTATTTTCACTCTTCACAGATTATTTCATAGAAGCAGGAGCAGTTTTTTACATCACTACATTCACGTTTGCTAGTAGTTACTTTTATCCCATGACGCTCTAATAATATTCCACTGAGAACACTCTCATCTAAGTCGCAAAATAACTTCGATGAATTAGGGTTTCCACCACAAGCAGAACCATCTTTGACTATGACCTTAGTCGGTGGAAGAGAATCGATTTCTATATTACCCATCCCCATGTCACTCCATTCCTGAATAATCGTTTCCCAGAATTTAGAATCATCAACTATGTGTTGCAGTTTGACTGCCAACTCTTGACCTATCCTTGTTCCAATATGCTCGAATAATATTGTCGAATCTATTCCTAGAGCGGATAGAGATTCACTCTCTACATTAGTGCCAAACTTAATCTCGGAACCATTTTTACTTAGTGTTGCATTGCTGGTTGATTTGACGGTATTACCTTGTAATAATGAGTTTCTAAAATGTTCATAGAAGGAACCTTCTCCCAAACTTAGGCGCAATGGTTCGGTCATAACTCCATCTAAAATTTTACTACGAATAGATTTGTAAGACTTCGCTGCTTTCCACTGAATTTTTAGTAATTCGCTTTGAGCAGTCAACAACATTCCGGATTCAATTAATATTGCAGTATCTTCTTTTCCACGCCCAGTAGGTGTGTCTTCTGTATGGACAAATTGAATACCTACTTCTTCATCAACAAATACCCCGTTCAAATTGAAATCTTCATGATGGCGAATCTCAATTTTATCATCTAGTGAGTCGAAAAATCGTATTGTTTTTTTATCAATACAAGCGACTATTTTAATCTCAACTCCTCGGCTTAGTGCGTCAGCAATTGCTTTTTTAGCTCCCGAACGCAATACATGCAATATACCCCATCGCCCTAGTAATAGCCAAATTTGTTTCTCAGACTCTGCTACAACTGATTCAATAGTTGCCATTATTGTATGTCTATCTTTTAGTACTGAGAAAGTATCTTCTTCTGATGATTGGTCAACGGACATAATTGCTATTTCAGAATTCGAACTAAGATTTTCTAGATTATGCTGGATTCTTCGTAAATCCATCTCTCTTATTCGAATTATTTGCTGAAATACTTCTTCTATTTTCATTCCAAAAAAGCGAATCGGTTTGTCCAGTGTTGCTTTAACTAGGCCTTGTTCTTGTAATTTCCTAAGAGAATTATATGCATCCATTCTTGATATTCCAACTCTCTTACCAATTTCGCTTGCTTTAGAAGGTGGGTGACAGGCCAAGTCAATGATAAGTTTGGCATGCTTTTCTTCTAAACCGGCCTCGATAAATTTCTCAATTACTTGGTCATTAGAATTCGGCATTGTATCACCTTCAATTCTTTTGTTTCTTGATTTGTTCTTTTAATAGAATGTTACAACGTCGTATCTGATCTTTGGTTCTTTTCACTTCTTCCTTATTGAGGCCTCTAGGTATGGCTTGTTCAAAACACTTAATCGAATCTTGGTATCTCTCCATTTCAGCGTATGCTGTCCCCATATTGTAAAGAGTCTTACCTCTGACATCTTCAGGGCGAATAAGCATAGCCTGATGATAAGATTCTACACAAGCTGGGTAATTTTCAAGATAGTAGAATGCATTACCTCTTCCGTTTAGTATTCGTATTACCATTTCATCATCATTTGCGAATGAAGGTAGCGCCCTATCGAAACAAGATAATGCTTCACTATATTTACCAGCCTCAATCAATGCAACTCCTTGATTATACCATGAAATATCCTGATTCGCAATTGAGTTTGATACAGGATTTTTGAATTGTTCAGAAACCAGTGAATTTTGTTGTACGTCTAAGGCAGCTTTAGCCAAATCAACCTGTGGATTGGAAACTGGCTCAACAACAGCAGGTACTTTTTCCACAGGTGTCAATAACAGTTCATTGGCTGAATTTTGTTCTTCAATATTAACAGTAGTAGCAGGCGCTGGTTGATGAATCGGTTCAACAATTTCTTGCTGAGTAGGTTCTGGTGTTGGCTGAGGTTGCACAGCACTACCAACTTGTTCCAATGAGTCTGCTTTTATCCTACATCTCTCTGAAGTTTCCATGTCACCTGCAGCGCTTAGAGATTTAGACAATCCGCGCCAAAGAATCGGATTTGTTTTCTGCGTCTGAATCAGTGATTTCCAAATAGTAACAGACTCCACATGGTTATTCATTGCTGAAAACGCTCTAGCGTGCAATTCAGTCTGCCCTGTCCCTAGTAACCCAAGTGCATTAGCTGCAAGTTCGGGTCCTTCTGGCAATGTTGGCGGGAGTCCACTGGCGAGTTCCAATACTTCAGATTCGCCTTCAGCCAATTCGATTAGTGTGATAATCAATTCCATTTTAATTGGATTGTCAGGTTCTAATGTAGCAACGAGAGTTGCTGCTGTGAGATATCCTTCAATATCATTGATTTGTCGTGATGTTTCGCTCCATTTGATTGCCGCTTTGAGATAGTTTGCATCTTCTCTCAGTGCGTTTGCATAACAGGTTCCCGCTTCATCTAAATATCCAACTCTTTGCTTTATCGATCCCAAATTAAACCATCCTTTGGCGCTAGAAGGATCTAATTTCAGTGAATGTTCAAGAGCAGATATAGCGTGCTCATCAAGATCTAATCTAGCCATTGCTCCACCTGCAATTCTCCATGATGGTGCGTGATTTGCTGCTTCTGTCTTGAGGTATGGTTTTAGTGATTTGAGTGCAGATGCAGGGTCTCCATTACGAATCATTTGAGTTGCTTCTTCGACTAGTAAGTCTAGGTCAACAGCTGTTGGTTTTGTCTCTTGAACTACATCTTCTGCCTGCATAGTCGGTATTTCTTGTGGTATCGATTGTGTAACAGGTTGTACAAGTTCAATTTTTTCCTGAATATCTTCAGTTGCAGCAACCACTTCAACAGCAGAACGCAGTTCGTGGATGTCTAGATTTTGGTCATCATCCATATCGTGATGAACCGCTTCTTCTAGTACAGCATTCATATCCGCAACACCTGCTTCATCCATTGCCTGTTTCATATCTTCTTGATTGAATGAATCAGTAGAAACGACCTGAGTCATTTGTTCCATCGGTTTCGTTTCTTTACTTCCCGAACACCTTTCTCTAACTTCCAATATGGCAGGATGCCCTGGATAGAAGTTCAACGCTCTAGTTGACATGTCATATGCTGCGCTCTCATCTCCTATTCTTTCAAGAAGAATACAAAGATTAGCAGTAGCAGGAGCATGATTTGGATTGACATCAAGACATATCTGGAATGCTTGTCTCGCACCCCTTGCGTCTTGTTGCGCCTCTAGTAAAACTCCTCGGTTAAACCAAGCCATATCACATGATGGGTCTAGGGATATCGCTTTGTTAAAGGCTGATAACGCACCTTTTGGGTCATCATTTTTGGAGCATTCTTCGCCAATCATCAACTGTGACTGAACTTGAATTTGAATCTCATCGACATCGTTTACATCGCCCGCGATTTCGCTAACACCATCGTCATACATGTCGTTCACATTTTAGGCATCATCTACCCCGCTTAAGCATTGCTTATCGTTGATTGGCAAAATACTTACATTGAATAACCGGTTTGATTTGGTTAATTTAGTGAGATTATGAAGATACTTGGGCTCAGCGGAGAGTATAGAACAACATCAAAATGCGGAATGCTGGTTAACCTTGCCCTTGACATTGCCAAGGGCATGGGGGCGGAAGTCGTCTTTTGGGATTTAGACACAGACCCATTGCCGATTGTTGGAGAAGATGGTTGCTGGGATAATGAGAATGTAAAGAGATTTCAAGAACTCGCTACTAGTTGTGACGCATTCCTGGTATCTTCTCCTGAATACCATGGTACAATGTCGGGTGCCATGAAGAATACATTCGATTGGCTGTATGGAAAGCATATATCTGGAAAACCAGTAGGTCTGATGTCGACTTTAGGTGGTGCACAAAATTCCAATACACTCAACCACATGCGTATTATGCTCAGATGGCTTCACGCATGGCCAGTGCCTGAACAACTTGCGATCGGGAAAGTCAAGGAAGCATTCGATGATGATGGAGAACTAGTCGATAGTGAGCATAAAGAACGTCTAGAAAAATTAGTCAAATCTGTTATTGATACCACTAAAAAATTATCTTGATGGTGAGAAATAATATGAGTCGACCAAGTTTTTCCGACTCATTTGGCGGCACCTATATTCTTATTGAGCCAGATAATTATCTGATGGGTGATATTGTGGGAGACGGCCTGGATAGAGAGAAACCTATTCATGATGTTGATATTTCTAGACCGTTTTTCATTGGTGAAAGGCCTGTGACACAGGCGCATTGGAGTTCAGTGATGGGTTCTAACCCTTCTAAGTTCACAGATGGATGGAGTGCAGGCCTGCAACCAGTTGAAAGAATCTCTTGGCAGGATGCGAATGAATTTATCGGCATGTTAAACGAAGAATTTGGCCATGAAGTTCATCTTGGTCTATCAGGAAGGTGGAGGTTGCCAACAGAGGCTGAATGGGAATTCGTTGCAAAATCAGGTACTGAATCAAAATGGTTTTTCGGTAATCTGGATTCCGAGTTAGATGATTATGGCTGGCATGCAGGTAATTCGGGTGCATCTACGAAAGTTGTTGGTCAGAAGAAACCTACTCCGTGGGGTATTATGGACTTGTATGGTAATGTTTCAGAATGGTGTCAAGATAACTTCACTCCAAATTATTCTAAACATTCAGGCTCACAGAATGCTTATGTTGTTAAATCTGAAAAACAATACGTTCATCGCGGTGGTAGTTGGTTTACAGAAAGTGATTCAACTAGGAGTTCTGCAAGGAATAAATCCGATTCTTCAAGAAAGAGTGATGGTATTGGTATGAGGCTTGTTTGGGAGCCTGACGATGAATGATTACTCTTCTTCAATATCAATTTCGAATTGTGGGTCCAGTGGCTCTAAATTTTGGTTGCGGGGTACAATTCCTCGCTTAATACTCCATTTACCTGTAAATGGTTGATTCAATACAGTGACTAAATTTTGCGATTTCAAATGAATAATACCGCGATTTGTTCTCTCCACGACAGGCGCTATATCTTCATGGAATGTCGAGTCTAAATGATGACATATTTCTTCAAAAGTATTTGTACCATCGCAAAGTTCCCATAGTAAGCTATTCATCCAATCCAGTGGACGCCTGACCTCTCTTGGAGCGCGAAATACCCTGGCCATTAATCGCTCGATACGCGTGAATCTTTTCTCTATTCGCAGTATTACTTTTCTTCCTGTCACACCTTTAATATCCGGATGAGCACCTATATCTCCAATATTACCCCACCAAACAGGCAATCTGCAGGGATATTTATCCTTCATCTCATGATTTTCTATTCCAATAAGTTTCATCGGGATTCCTCAGAATTCTATAAATGTCCAAAACAACATACTTAGCATTGATACTACGCCTAATAATGCTATGAGTTTAGTCAACTGTTCTCGTTGAGTAAAATTTCTCAAGTACCATGTGGCGATTCCACAAAATGATATGACAAACCATAGGGCATACCATAGCGGTGGGTAGTTCATTGTGTCCCACCAGAATTCACCCTGTCTAAGTATTTTTGTCCATAATATTTCCATTGCTCATGTGTCCAACCTTCCGGTAATCCTGAAAGAGGAATAGGTGGCCCAGTGGTGAATATTTGTTGATTGTGCGGATAAAACTCGCCTTGTGATGGAACTTCAACTTTTGAACTTACTATCGCGGAACTGGATACAGGAGGTCCTGAAATCGGTGGCCCAGATGGTTGAGATTGGGGTTTAATATTGACTTCTTCTTCATCAGAGTAAGTTCTACGATTTCTCGCCCTCACCGCTAAAACTGATATTATTGCTACGCCTAGTATGCCGGCAACTGAACTTGCAATCATATTGGTAGACATACTGAAGGAATCTTCTGAATTGCGATTAAACGTGTAGGTTTTTACTTCGCTCCACTGAAGTACACCATCCTCGCTTTGTAATGTGAAAATTATATCTCCTGAGTCCGCACCATCTAGCGGATATATCTCACAAGAGGTTGAAGTGAATTGCTCCTGCAAATGACCGGGAGTGTTTGTGATGTTAATACCACTCGGTGTAAGCTTTGTACCAGAGCAAACACTTTGCCAATTTTCGGGTAGTGCCAAATTGAAATTATATTTCTCTTCAATTGTTGATGTTGAAGATAAATTTACAATTGCTCTTGCGCCACTACTCTCGTCGATATCTTCGTTGTTAAGCGTGAAAATGTCTACTTCCATTGAACGCCTGTAATCAATTTCAATCATAGTTTGAACCGATTGAAATATTAGGCCACTGTTATTTGATGATTGTACATCGAATTGAACCACTATTTTTGTTCCTAGTTCAGTATTATCTGGTATTTTGAACCATACCTGTAGGTCGTATATTTGCCCCACTTCAAGATTTACTGCATGGTATTTATCTAAATCGAAAATTATACCATTTTGACCAATCGTGAAATAGGGTTTTAGCTGAATATTACTGCCTAACATACTTACTTGTGCTCTAATCATTACATTGCTTTCATCTATATTACCCAAATTTTGTATCGTAGCGTTAATAGCGGTAGAATTTCCTATGCCAGTATAGATTTGGCTATGTGATGGTGAGATTACGACATTATGATTTGTTGAGACTAATGCTCGAAGTTCAATTTCATTATCCGATTGATTATAGTCGGCTGTGCCATCATTTGATGAGACCATTACAGTATATTGGTAAATACTTCCAGCAAGAGTTGTGGATTTTGGACTGATGGAAATACTAATTTGCTTGATATATTCTAGATCATAAATCGCAGTTAGGCTGACAGGATTGTCGATTACAGTTGTATCAGACAAAAGTTTCCAAGACCAGTCCTCCGGTAAACCTTCTACAGCAATATTCGCATCATTGGGGCCATTACCTCTATTCTGAATTTCAATGGTGACGATGTTTTCCTTTCCGGCCTCGAACACTACAGGTTCATCAATTAGCGTAATTGATAAATCATCTCTACGACTAATTTCCATGGCATCAAATTCATCGCCAGAGAATACTGCTCCGCTTCTCGTTGAAGTCACCACTGGCGTAATTTTGGGGCAAATATCTCCCACTTGTGATTGTTCTGGAGCCGTAACAGTCACGCTAAAGAAAGACTGCTTGCCTGAATTCACTACTAGGTTTGTTTGAATTGGTTGTTCTATAATCCACTGACCAACATCACGAATCGACACAGACGGGGTGAAAATATCTTGACTCGAAGCATTGTTCCATATTGTATAATAAATCACTCTTGAATCACCAGGCTCAATAGACCAGTCTAAAGCTAAACTCTCACTATTCATGTTAGCCTCAGCACTACTTATCATGGAAGCGGTCAGTTCAATTTCTAATATGTCAACACGTGATGAATCATTTTGCGATATAACTTTCAAATCAAATTTCCCTATCGAGTCCGGTAGGGCGTCTGTCGGAACAGTAAAGGTCATCAAGACATCATTCCTTATTCCGGGTTGTGAAAGTATGCTACTCGGTTGTGACCAAGCCAATGCAACACTCCATCCCATTGGTAATTCGTTTGAAATGATTGATATGTCGAAAACATCTGTCGCACCACCAATATTGGTAATTCCTACTTCAAAGGTACAAGTATTTCCAGGTTGGCATGCAGATACACTACTCGGGGCTGTTATTTCTGGGATTCTATCGGGAATAACTTGGAATTGCATATTAAGTTGCGATTGAACCGTGTTGTATTCATTTGAGTGTCCGGTGAGGGTTACTTGGTAGAGTCCTTGGACTGATAATGAATCTGGTTGGAAATTAACCACAAATTGTTTTGTTTCGCCTGATTGTAGTGTAATGCCATAAGATGGATTGATACTTACTCCTGATGTAGTCGAGTAATACATATTCCAATTAGCTGGCATACCAGATAGGGTTGGAGTATAGGTTTCTGTTATGTTTCCCGTATTTGTCATCTCAACTATTGCTTGACCCCAAGCCCCTGGTACTGCTCCATTAGTAGAAATACCATTTATCGAAACTCCGTACTCGTATTGCTTGACTTTTTGATCATAAACAATTACGATGTCATCCATCCATAAACCGATGTCATTATTCATGGCATCACTGGTGAATTCAAACTTAAACTGTGTCTGTTGATTGAAGTTTTGTTGTTGAACCGGTATCAATGGCGAGGTCGCACCTGCATGATTGACAGACCAAGTCTGCCAATTGGCCCCATCGGTGAATACTTGGTCAATAGTTCCGCTAACACTAGCCATTTCATTCCAAATACCGTTATTATTATTGGAATATACTTTCATTACGTCACCTGCGAGGATACTGCCAGTATAGAAAAAAGATATTCCATTGGTTCGAGTTGGGTTACTAATCGCATCCGACATATCCATGTAAGGAGTTATCAGAGCTGTGTTTAGATTACTAGAGTACGTAGATGATTGACCATTACCAATATGACAAGCATAACCTTCTGAGAGAGATGTATCCGCATTTGAAGACCATTGATTGCCTACTGTCCATCCAGTTAAATCATCACAATTGAAATACCGGTATGCTACAGTGAAGGTTCTCATTAATTCATCATTATTCGGGTTGTCATCTACGATACTCGCCATTGGAGATATTCGAAGTGTATGATTTCCCGAGTATCTAGGGATTATTGTTTTTTGACCACTTGATGAACTTCCGCCGTTTATGGAATTCACCGGCACAGATTCATTATGTAATTCAAAATCTAGATATTCGTTGTGAATCACTGATATTATTATGTTGAAATTCCCAGAACTAGTAGAACCTAGGTTTTGTACTGTGAAATCGATAGTGATAGGCACATCAATTACTGCGTCGACCACGAAGAGACTAGCAGGGCGGTCAAAATTTAAGATTGGATGGTTGGAGGAAAACATTTGATATTTTAACTGGTCACTTGAAGAAGTATAACTGAATGAAACGTCACTTACTGCCAAATCTACTCCCGTGGAACGAGCAGATGAATTTAGAATGATTTCGTCCTTTAAGTTTGTTTCAGCCACAGGTTGAAGTGGAGTCATCACTAAAGTTGCGAGAAGAAGCAAAGATAGAATTTTGTTCCCGCTCATCGTTTAATCCTAAACATACAATCTATATGAGGACAATGGAACTTATTCCTCTTCAAGCCCAATATCTACAGATTCTTCTGCTAATTTCAACTTAAGTTCATTTTTCTTTTCTTTCGCCCTAGATGCGAAATAGAGCCCAAATGATGGAATCAATAGTATCGAGAAGCATCCAATTACAGCAGCTAAAGACCACAAAAACTCTGTACCAGCGTCAATAGAAAATACTTCAATTTCTAGAAAATCTTCGTTTACAGTGGTTAAATTGATTGTCGGAGAGGTTTGTCTGTCACCCTTTTCAATTATTTCAACTCTTATCGAAGACGGCGAGTGAGTATAATCTATTACCTCTCTTGCCTTTTCCGTTGCATCCTCTAGAGATTTGGCATAAACAGTTCCATTGTTCCTTCTTCCTGGTTCTGTTGTAGTCATCGAGAATATTGAAACATCTTCTCCATCTTCGCTAATGGCTTCATGTGTTGTGTTTTGATAACAGGATGTTTCACAACTGAATTTATCCGCATCCTCTACTCCAAGTAGACGGTTGCTGTATAGTCCGCCGACGTTGATTAACTTCACAATCGAATCATCTGAAAGTTCGGTCGCAGTTAGGTTGACCCATGTCAAATTAACACCATCTGCTGGAATATTCCAATACCAAGTAGTAGTATTATCATCAGAGTCGTAAATAGATTCGGAATCTCCTAGTGAGTGGATTGTGGTTTCAGAGTCTGTTTGGTAAAGGTAGTATGAAGGCGACACAGTGGCCCCATATACAGCATATGCAAGAATAAAAATCAAGGTGAAAGAAAGCCCCAATAGAGTCCTAAGAAGATTAGGGTTTTGAGCCAAAGCCTTACGCATGGTGGGTGCACACGATACACCTTCATCAAGACTTGCATTTTGTTAGCCTTGGTGACACGAAGTAGGTATTTCACCCGTTCTTTTCATATAGGGGAGTTTAGTCGGCAAATTGCTCGGTGTGTTTATATGACTACGTTTTACGATATTCCTGCGGAATTATTGATACCTGCTCTTGCTGATCATTTGTCTCAGACTAAGGGCATTGAAGCCCCTGATTGGTCTGGCTATGTAAAGACCGGTGCATCACGTGAAAGGCCACCTACGCAGTCGAATTGGTGGTTTATTCGTACCGCATCAATCCTCCGTAAGGTCGCCAGAGAAGGTCCAGTTGGAGTCACTAGTCTGGCTCAAACGTATGGCGGCTCTCAGGATAACGGCGCTATGCCGAACACCCCTGGCGTAGCTTCCCGCCACATCATCCGTACATCTCTTCAACAACTCGAAGATGCAGGACTTGTTGAAAAAGTCCCTACTAAAGAAGTGGATTCCGAAGAAGGCAAGGTACAGTTGTATGCAGGTAGAAGAATTACATCTGCTGGCCACAAGTTACTCGATTCTATCGCACACGCTAACAGAGCAGCTGCTGATGAAATGTACCCGGGTCTTTCAAAGTATTAATCGGGTGTGAATTAGGTGGTAAGTATGTCAGCATCAAAAGATGATGAATTGGCAGTGCTAAGACACCAGCGTAAGCTTGAGATTCAAAAGCAAATGGAAGCACAAGCATCCAAGCAAGTTGAAGCGGAATTTGCTGAACAGCAAAAGCAAATCGAAAGTTCAGCAATCGATTCAGCCATGAAGAAACTCCTCACCCCTGATGCTAGGTCACGTTTAGCAACCATTTCACTGGCAACCCCTGAGAGAAGCAATCAAATCAAGCAAAGCATCATACATTTGTATGAATCTAAATCCTTTACCCCCCCAATGTCTGATGGGCAACTGAAGAAGTTGCTGTTATCCCAATCTAAGAGCCGCCATAGTGCGTCAATCCGTAGAATCTGAGAAGGTGCTCGAACATGTCAAGAAATAAACCAGCCGCAAAAAAAATCCGCCTGATGAAGGTGCAGAAGCAGAACAGACGTGTCCCTGTATGGGTCATGTTGAAGACCGACCGAAATACAGTATCGCATCCAAAGCGACATCACTGGAGACGCAGTAAACTGCAACGATGAGGTGTATTATTATGGCAAGACCAAATGAATCAGAATTAATAGTCCCATTGAGGAATGCTTGGAATATCACTAGATACAAGCGTGCACCTAGAGCAATACAAATAATCAAGGATTACGTTATTAAACATCTTAAGGTGACAGAAGATGAAACAGTATACATCGATCCAACTGTCAACGAACACATATGGTCGAGAGGTATTGAAAACCCTCCGCGCAAGGTTCGTTTGCAAGTCATCAGACACGATGACCCGGAATTTCCAATAGAAGTAAAATTGTTTAAGGAGTGAATAGTATGGGAAATATTAGACCAAGTTTTATCAAAATAAGAGCAATCACTCTAGTCGAACAACACAGAGAGAAATTCACTGATGATTTCGACCACAACAAAATTGTAGTATCTCAGTTAACAGACGTCGATTCAAAGAAACTTAGAAATTGGATCGCCGGATATGTCACAAGATATCTACAAAGAAGAGTCGATTAGTGAGGGTTTGGCGTGGTAGTGCGCGTCGACTGGAACCGACATCCTGTCAGTGTTCACTCTGAAATTAAAGAAGAGTTAGAGCATTTGATAAGTTTTCTTAAAAATAAATATTCCATTAGAAAACGTTCTTTGGTAATGGATGATAGAGAGAATGGCGGATATTTATTCTTTATTTACCAACCCTGCGACCCTAGATGGATTGCAGAATGTATCAACTCCGATGGTGATTAAGTGGGAGATAGACAAAGCATCCCTCTGCCAAAGAGTAATTATGAGTTGACTATTGTCTTAATCGGCACCTCCCACCCTGGTAACTTGGGGGCAATAAGCCGCAGTATGCTAAACTACGGTTTCGATAAATTGCGATTGGTCAATCCAAAGTGCGACCATCTCGATGTTGAGGCAAGGAACCGGGCCAAGCACGCAGGTAGAATATTACAAACATGTGAATCTTTCAAAAGTCTTGAAGAAGCAACCAGTGATTGCTCCCTAGTGGTGGGGACTTCTGGCAAAAGAGAAGTGGGTTCTAAAACAACATTCAGGCATTTTACCTACCCATGGGAGTTTTCCAAACGTATTTCACAGTTCAATGGCAAGGTCGCATTGGTGTTTGGGGAAGAGGGAAAAGGTATGTCCACAGATGAATTAGATATGTGTGATTTTTTAGCAACATTACCAACTTGGGAAGGATACCCAATAGCTAACCTTTCACATGCAGTCAATGCATTTGTTTATGAATTACATAAAGAAAGAGTGATCAATAACCAAGGCAAAGATAACAGCATCCCAGATATTGTACCTCTGGAACGTTCGATAAATGAGAATCTAAGAGAGATTTTAGTCAAGGGTATTGGTGAATTTTCCGATGCATTGCCTGGAAACGATGAACGTAAAACTAGTTTCAAGAACTCAATGATACGTTCAATAATGCTATCAATGCCAACAGAGGATGAAGCAACTAGGATGATTGGTGGAGTATTGGATGCCACGACTGCCCTGCAATATGTTGCAGGTAATGATGAATGGATAAGCCGAAGACGTAGAAAAATCGAGCCGGATTCAGAAGAATAACTACGGCCGCCATGTTGCTAAACTCTTAGGAGTCTCTCTAACATGCATTGCTACAAGTCTCAACCTATTGCCGTAAGCCGTAGAAATGAGCGGCTGTATTTGTTCAAATGCCCATCTAGCAAGATTCTCAGCAGTTGGAATAAAGTCGACTATCACTGTTCTATGTCCATCGCCCATGTGCTTCACAGCGTTTAAAGCGAGTTCATCGCCACTATAGACAACAAAAGCATGATCTACAACATCATGAATATGCTCAGTCAATATAGCGCTAATATCGGAAAAATCCATCAGCATCCCTTCTTCTGAAACTCCTTGTTGTGTTACAACATCACCTTCAATTTCAGCCTCGAATCGATATCTGTGGCCGTGCATGTGCCTACATTTACTTTTGTGGTTAGGAACTCGATGTCCCGTATCAGTCTCTACATATCTCCTAATGTATGTTGTCAATTCAAACCCTCCTCAAAATCTAACGATGCCGAGTTTATGCAATATCTTTCACCGCCATAGGCCCTAGGTCCGTCTTCAAATACATGGCCAAGGTGTGAGTCACAATTTGAACAACGAACCTCGACCCGCAACATCCCCATGCTACTATCGGGAATCCTCCTAATTCCAGCCCCTTCACCCTCACTATGGAAGGCCGGCCAACCACAACCGGAATCATATTTATTTTCAGATGTAAATAACACATGTTCACAGCAAATGCATCGATAAATTCCGTCACGCTTCTCACCGTCATATATACCAGTATATGCTCTTTCAGTTCCGCCTTGTCTTGTAACCATATACTGTAAATCTGTTAACTTCTCGCGATAGTATTCGTCTTTATGCTTAATTTCTACAGCAATGGCATTAGACAGTACTACTTCCCAAGTATCTATGTATTCTACGGGATCTACTCTACCTATTGCATTAAATGCTAAAATACGTTCAATGTCAGCACCACTTTTGCCAGAACTTCTACCGTATTGGTCAGGATTGTATGAGGTATTTGTATTGGCAAATATTGTATCGAAATCAATACTCAGGTCTTCACAGGAGACCAATGCATCCTTGAGAATCGTCTCTTTATCACCGTCAATGTACGGAAGTTCAAAGGATACCTTTTCACTATCCCAATTACCAATTTGGAATGCATGCTCTAGAGCATTGTAAAATTGAGGACGACAATCTGGATATATTGCATGGTCTCCCGAATGGACGCCTAGCGCAATAATCACTTTTTGATTTTCTTTTACCGCAATTGAGAGCGCATAGCCATAAATTATTGAGGAGAAAATTGCATTCCTATTAGGTACTACGGTTGACTTCATTTGCTCTTCTTCATAGTGCCCCTCTGGAATTACTGAACCATTGTCGAGTAGTGAACTATTAAAAATCCCCATCGCACTCTTCAAATCCACAATTTTATGCACTACATCCATGCCTTTTGAATTTAGATATTCAATATTTATAATAGAGCGGTCAATCTCTATTCTATGCTTTTGCCCATATTCATAAGATATACAGTACACTTGATAGCCTTCATTTAGTAGTCTTAGTAATAGTGAAGTGGAGTCCATTCCACCGCTTAAAGCCATCACTGCTATTTTCATCAGTCTACCCCCATCCACTTGTGTGTTTGCAGCGATAATCTCCATGCAGGGTTTTTCTTGACAATCTCTTCTACCATTGCAAAACTCTTGCCGTTCTCTTCAACAGTCATGGAATCTACATAACAAGGTTGTAGGTAAAGGTGTGTAAAGCCACCTTTCAAATCGTCATACATCGATAGATCTTGGCCACAATAAACTACTTTCAACTCATCACCAGTCCTTTGAGAAATTTTACTATTAGGGTATAATTGGTCTTTTGGAGAAACACAAATCCAATCTATGATCTCTGGTACATCCAATGTCCCATTGGTCTCAACTGAAAGATTGAGGCCATGTTTCTTTAATTCCTTGCCAATAGTTTCGAGGTCTTGCAAACACGGCTCTCCACCAGTAAACACAACACGTTCACAGTTGTAGGAAAGCACACGGTCTATTATTTCCCGTAATTCTAGTTCTTCGTACTCTAAGAAGTTGGTATCGCACCATTCACATCGTAAATTACAATTTCCAAATCGCACAAACACATGCGGCTTGCCCATATGATATGCTTCCCCCTGCACTGAATGGAATATTTCAACAATCGGATAATGAACCATAACATCACATCGCTAGAGGCTTTGAACACTCACAATGGTTTGGAGTAAATTAGTTGCATCAATTCTTGTCTTGCATCCTGTTTTTCGAAGAAGGCCCCGCGCATGGCTGAAGTAGTCATTACTGCGTTTTGCTTCTTAACACCTCGACATCTCATACATCCATGCGATGCTTCGATAATAACTGCTGCACCCATTGGAGAGAGATGCTTCACTAAATCATCAACTACTCCTTTAGTAATTCTTTCTTGATTCTGTAATCTCCTGGCATGAAGGTCGACTATACGTGATAATTTACTAATCCCCACGATTCTATCGACCGGTATGTAAGCAACATGAGCTCTACCATTGAATGGCTGCAGATGATGTTCGCAAGTCGAATGAAATTCTATATCGCGAAGCAGTACAATACCATCGTAACCTTCACCGTTGAATGTGGCATCCAATATCTCACTCGGGTCTTGGTCATATCCCGAGAATATTTCATCCCATGAATCGATTACTCTTTTTGGGGTAGAGAGCAACCCCTCGCGTTCATGGTCCTTTTCCAAATATGAAAGGAGTTTACTTACTGCCTCCATTGCTTCTTCTCTTGTTGTCATTGTGAATCATCTCCATTAGTTCTACCATGTCTTGTATCAATATCGTCTAGTTGGTCTAACAATTTCCTACAAGCAGTCCTTATGGCATCTGATAGGCTGACGAATTTGCGTTCATCTCCAACATGCAACCTTAGGTCTCCAATAATTTCAGCTGGCATATCCAACGATACTTTAGGCATGTTTGCTCCTATTGCCAGTCATATATAATATTAGCAGAGTATTACCATACTATTATTACATTCTAAATAATGAATTAATTGTAACACCAAAAGCGAATGTTGAATAGTCTCCGCCTGTGGAAGTTGTTTGATGACAGTAATGATTGACACCGAAGGAGCGTTGTCCAAATTGCACTCTATTAGAAAAAATAGTGGCAACATGGACACTGCTGGGCTTACTGACGACATAATTGCACAATTCTGCATTAGTGACGATTCACTTGTAACTGCCATCAACGAAGGTTATGCAAATCACAAAGAATTGGTCGATTCAATGGGTAGTGATCTGGTAATGATGGATGAAAAATCCTTGGTTGAAGAACTACAAACTGATATTGTTAATTTCTATGCACCAGCAACAGTCAATCCTTACGTGGCACTGTCAGCAAAGGGGCCTTGGATAGTAACTTCACATGGCGCTGTTGTTCATGACAATGGAGGATATGGTATGCTGGGTGCTGGCCATGGACCAGACTCAGTCATTTCAACAATGTCGAAAAATTGGGTAATGGCTAATGTAATGACACCCTCTTTCAGTCAAAAAAGACTTTCTAGTGCCCTCAAAGCAGAACTTGGCCATACAAGAGGTAATTGTCCTTTTTCTAAATTCATCTGCATGAATAGTGGTTCAGAGTCTGTAACAGTCGCATTAAGAATTGCTGATGTGAATGCAAATAGAATGACCGCTAAAGGTGCCAAGTACGAAGGATATCCAATTAAAATGGTCTCGATAGTAAGGAGTTTTCATGGACGAACAGACCGTCCTGCCCAAATATCACACTCATGTATGTCCGGATATGATAAGAATCTAGCCAGTTTTCAGAACCGTGATAATTTGATACTAGTTCCTGCTAATGATGTCGAATCGCTTCAAGAAGTGTTCCAACGCTCTGTCGACGAGAAATTTTTCATCGAATTACTTGCAGTAGAGCCTGTACAGGGAGAAGGAAATCCCGGTCAATGTATCTCTAGAGAATTCTACGATGAAGCGCGAAGACTAACACTAGAACACAACTCTATGTTTTTGGTTGATTCGATTCAGGCAGGAATCAGAGGTCAAGGTTGCCTATCGGTAATTGATTACGAAGGATTCCAAGATGCTGAAGCACCAGACCTTGAAACATGGTCAAAGGCCATAAACGCCGGTCAATATCCTCTTTCCGTATTAGGTATGAATGAACGCGCTGCTTCCATGTATGTAGTCGGCATCTATGGTAATACCATGACTACCAATCCAAGAGCACTAGAGATTGCAGTGTCTGTACTAGAACAGATGACTCCTGAACTAAGAGGGAATATTAGAGATAGAGGCGATGAGTTTGTTGCTAAACTGAAAGCCTTGGCCGATGAAATGCCTGGTACTATTACTAAAGTACAGGGTACAGGATTACTCGTCAGTGCAGAATTAGACCCTTCACGATTCCCCGTAGTTGGATTTGATGCTGTTGAACCATGGTGTAGACGACGTGGCCTTGGAGTGATACACGGTGGAATCAATGCACTTAGATTCACGCCTCACTTCAGAATTACTTCTCCGGAAATCGATATGATAATCGATATTGTTAGAGATGCACTCAAGGCTTTTTCATGAAAGACTTGTAACTATATCTTCACGACCAAATTGTTTAGCAGCGTAATAGGCCGCCATAAGAGCATATAACAAAGACGTTCCAAACCATATTGCAATGTGTTCAACGATCACTCTATCCATGAGCAATTCTCTTAGAGCAAGTAATACATTTACTACTGGAACTGCAAACCAAAAATTCTCAACTCCATCAAGGTTAATCACTTGAGTAAATAATGCAGGGAAAATAATCAAAATGATTGCTGGTCCAAGTATCGAACCCGCTTCTTTAACACTATGCGATCTCATTGCTAAAGCTAATTCTAATGCTACAACCATCACAGCAAATAACATTATTGAAAGAATGATTAATGCTGTAGCCTCCAATGAAAGGTCAGGAATGCCGATGATACTGGAGGAGGCTAGATATCCAATCGCGAAAAGTAATCCGAAAATCTGCAGTAACACTCCAACTCCAGTAATTGTTGCAACGCCCAGCCATTTCCCAAATAATAGTTCATTCCTAGTGCAAGGGAGACTTAGCAGTGCCTCCAGCGTCCCTCTTTCCCGTTCACCAGCAGTCATATCGATAGAAGGTTGAATTGCACTCGAAAAAGTCCAAACTGCCAAAACTAATGGAATGAATAGAGATAACACCATTCCTGCCTGCTCGCCTTGTGTTGCTACATCGCCTTGAGATATCTCACCATCCCATCTGACAGGATTTAGAGTAGTATTTACATCAAGTCCCTGATCTGAAATTATGCGTTCGGTTTCATTCGATTCCCACGCGATAATTGCATCAATAATTCGACTCCTTGCCTCATTAGAACTCTCAGACGTAGATATATGAATGATCGCATAATACCAAATATCGTCTCGTTGTTCAATTCTCAAGATTGCGTCAATCGACAGACTTCTCAACCTTGTTATATCTTCTCCCGGATTAGAGAGAGGCGTCCTTTCAGTCAAATTTTCTTCGTATACTAGTATCGATGTATCATTCAATTGTCCAAGCAAGGAATCAGGGACTTCATCAGACTGTATTACTACATCCACTACTATTGAATTCAACTCTGCTGCTTCAGATTCAAGTAATAGTGGGAACATTATGAACAACAAAGGGAACATAAGTATTGGAATTACAATGATTGCTATTATTGTCCTCCAATCTCGAGTGAATTCAACAACCTCTTTTTTAGCAATCGCCTTAACGCGTTTGAAAGACCCATTATTCACTAGAATCATCTCCTTCGATATATCGGGGAACTCTCGGTGTGAATAGTCTCCTCCACCATTTAGTGAAGCGGCCTTCGTTATCCTGGTCATCATTTCTGGGTCTTGCTTTTTCTTGTGTCAATGAAACATAAGCCTCTTCGAGAGTAGTCGTTTCGGTATCCTTTAGTAAAACATCTGGAGACCCATCTGCTTGAATATCACCATTATGGATTATTATTATTCGATCACAAACCTGCTGCGCCTCAGCCAAATGATGAGTCGAGTATACTATCGTCCCACCCTCATCTCTAAGCTGCTTTACGAGTGCACGTACGGTTCTGGCGCTAGTTATGTCTAGACCTGCAGTTGGCTCATCGAGTAGCAATACACTAGGCCCGTGAGCCAAAGCGCGCAATAGCGCAGTTTTCTGGCGCATGCCTCGAGAGAATCCTTTGGTGTGACGGCCGAGATTTTCCAACATATCAAGGTGCTTTGCAAATCTTGATGTTCGACTCCATGAATCTTTATCGGAGACTCCATGCATTCTACTGTGGTATCTGATGTTCTCCCATGCAGTCAGCCGAGAATATAGGCCAGTAGATTCTGGGACTACGCCTAGTCGTTGGCGCATTTTATCCACCGGAGTCCCATCATCCAAACAAACAGTTCCGCTAGTTGGCTTGTAGACCCCTGACATCAACCTCAAAAGAGTAGTTTTTCCAGCCCCGTTACTGCCAACTAAACCCACTACTTCTCCTGATTTAATCTCAAGTGAAATACTTCTTAGCGCATTGACATCTCCAAAACTCTTCGAAACATTCGAAATAGTCATGAGAGTTTCAGACATATTCCGAATCAACTCGCACGGCCTTGTTCAATAGCACTGTTAAGACCAGGATGTTTGACCTCAATGTTATTAGCACGGTCCAATTGTTGCCTTAATTGAGAATGAATTTCTTTTTGCGGAACACCCATGTCGATAAGATGGGCAATCATCTCGAATGCCCCTTGTATCGCACCAGCATCTAGGTAAGCATCATTAGAAATATTCTTGTTCAAACGGAGCGTTTCCAATCTCTGTGCCAAAAATGAAGCTTCTCTTTTTACTCTCGGCCCGTCAATGTGTGAAAGGGCAATCAAATGGTCAATACAAGTCCGCATGTTATCATTTATCCTTAGGTAGATTATTGTTGTTATGATTAATCATACTGAGTGAGTTCTACCAAAACTCCACCTGTCGATTTAGGGTGTACAAAAGCGATATTCTTGCCTTCAGCCCCAATTCTGGGAGTTTCATCTATCATTATAATGCCATTTTCTTTCAATAAATTAATCATCGATAATATATCCTCAACTCTAAAACAAATCTGCTGTACCCCTGCACCTCTTTTAGCGAGGAATTTACCAATTGGTGTATCTTCGGAAGTAGGCTCTAATAGTTCGATTTTAGGAGGGTTATCAACTGAGGTCATGTCCGTAGAGAAGAACCTAGTGGTAACTCCTTGGTCTGCAACGAGTTCATCTGAATCTCCTCTATGTAATCCGATTAGACTCCAAAACTTAGAGCCACCATCGAGATCTTCAGTTGCAATTCCAATGTGGTCAAGAACTATCTTTTGTTTCATACCATCACCTAAAAACCACTTGGAGCCATCCATGTACCGAATTCATCTTTCATGGAATTCATTATTTCTCCAAGGGTGCAATTAACGCGCAATGCATCCATAACTAGAGGGAAGAGGTTTTCATCAGATTTACATGCCTCTAAGATTGAAGACAATGCAGAATTGACTTCGACATCACTACGCTCCTGACGCCATTTGAATAACTTATCACGTTGGTTTTTCTCTACCTCTGCATTGATCATCATTGGCTTGTGTTGAAGGTTCTCCTCCATCACTCCATGGTTTACGCCAACTATCTTCCGTTCGCCACTTTCTACTTCTTTCAAATGCTTGAATGCCGAATTATGAATCTCTCTTTGCTGCCAGCCTTCTTCAATAGCAGCCATAGCTCCACCCATATTCTCAATAATGGATATTTGTTCTTTTGACATATCATATATTTGCTGAGTGAGCGTTTCTACGTGGAACGAGCCACCAAGCGGGTCAGCAACATCGGCCACCCCACTTTCTTCAGCAATTATTTGCTGAGTGCGAAGAGCGATTGTCGCACTCTCTTCAGTCGGAAGTCCAATCGCCTCATCATATGAATTGGTATGAAGGCTCTGAGTACCTCCGCATATTGCTGCAAGCGCTTGTATGGTGACCCGTGAAATATTATTCAATGGTTGTTGGGCGGTTAAACTAACTCCTGCGACTTGAGTATGAAATCTCAACATACTTGATTTTGGATGTTTCGGGGCGTATCGTTGAGTCATAAGGTCATACCATAATTTTCTTGCAGCCCTAAATTTAGATGCCTCTTCGAAAAAGTCATTATGGCAATTGAAGAAAAATGAAAGCCTCGGCGCGAAACTATCTACTTCTAGGCCCGTGGCGATGGCAGCATCTACGTATGCGAGAGCATTTGCTAGTGTGAATGCTACTTCCTGTACAGCAGTGCAACCAGCCTCTCTAATATGATAGCCAGAAATAGAGATTGTATTCCAATTCGGAATACTATGAGAGCAATATGAAAAAATATCCGTTATTAGTCTCATACTCTGCTTGGGCGGGAAAACGTAAGTACCTCTTGCGATATATTCTTTCAATATGTCATTTTGAATAGTACCGCGGATTTGATCGCTTGAGACGCCTTGTTCTTCAGCGACTAGCGCATACATTGCCAAAAGTATCATTGCCGGAGCATTGATTGTCATTGAGGTACTAACCTTACCCAAAGGTATTCCGTCAAAGAGTTCTCTCATATCATCGAGCGTTGATATTGAAACTCCCACTTTACCAACCTCTCCCAAGGAGAGTTCATCATCAGCGTCCAGTCCAAGTTGAGTAGGGAGGTCGAATGCTACTGAAAGGCCTTTTTGTCCCCGTTCTAACAATAATTTAAATCTTTCATTAGTCTCTTTGGCACTGGAAAATCCGGCATACTGGCGCATCGTCCAAAGCCGTGTCCTATACATGCTTGAGTGGATTCCTCTCGTATAGGGTGGTTGCCCTGAATCCGCTATTGAAGACGCATCTGCACCTACTTCATTCATTGAAAAAGTACCCGGTTGCATTGGTAAATCAATGCCCGAGAGCGTCTGCCATTCGTCTCGACGTTGGCCGGCCATGTTCATTCCAAATGCTGAAGACTCATCAAGACTCGCATCAATGATGATGGTGCCCTTCAGGGCCATGTGCATGACCATGAGCAATTTCATCGGAAGTTGCACTTCTTAGTTCAATAACTTCTACGCTGAAAGTCAAAGACTTACCTGCCAGTGCATGATTGAAATCGGCGGTTACATTTTCTTCATCTAGTTCGGTGATAGTGAATGGAGCAGGGCCATGAGGCATTTGGGCCACTAATTGTGTCCCAACTTCTAGCTTTGCAGATTCTTCCAACTGAGCAAATTGAGACCTTGGTATATTCATCATTGCTTCCTCATCTCTAGCACCATAAGCCCTTTCAGGAGTAAGTGTGAATTCTCTTTTCTCACCAACTTTTGCACCCATTATTTCTTCTTCAAAACCTGGTATCATTTGCCCATGCCCGACTAAGAAGGTCAGTG
>Ga0233438_10000259_pt1 | contig 72993 bp, 77 predicted proteins | sample SI_123_September_FD_182720 | JGI IMG/M metagenome (GOLD analysis project Ga0233438, IMG submission 182720) | Seawater microbial communities from Saanich Inlet, British Columbia, Canada - SI_123_September2016_10_MG | ecosystem: Environmental > Aquatic > Marine > Inlet | place: Canada: British... | reverse complement strand
ATAATAAAATCAAAAATTTAACAGATAGTGGTGGCGGAGACGAAGGGATTCGAACCCTCGAGACCCTTCCGGGCCTACTCCCTTAGCAGGGGAGCGCCTTCGTCCACTCGGCCACGTCTCCGCTGACCCGTTTAGCGGGGAGTTCCGCTGGGGACAAGGTCGATTTAGCTAAGTTTCGCCACAATCTTGAAAAAATTCTGCTTCACCGCCTCAGCTTGCACATCCGTGCAGACATTTACCGGCTCGGCGTTTGAACTGGTCTTTGCGATCATTTCGCCGGAACGGTCTCCAGCACAGGTGACGCGTAAAACATGCGGCTCGGTCGTGAAGAGCTCCGGCGCGACACAGGCCACCAGCGCGGATGGATCATGCATGCCGCATCCAGAGAATTTGCCAACAGTCTCGTAAAAATCAATGTAAAAATCGGCCATAACATGTAATAGCCCGCCCATTTTTGGACTCTCAGACGCCAAATCTGCAAAGAAGCTGCGTGGGCAGATCACCCGGTTGGTCACATCCAGTCCCACCAGCGTAATATGGCAGCCATGGCGTAGCACATAGTCGGCAGCATGGGGGTCGTGATAGAAATTGGCCTCCGCAGCCGGGGTGATATTTCCCCCTGCTCGCAGGCTGCCGCCCATCACAACCATGCCTTTGAGATTGCTGCAAAACGATGGATCAAGCTCCATGGCCGCCGCGATATTCGTCAAAGGACCAATGGGACAAAGCACCAGTTCCCCCCGATGCTCCCGTGCCATCCGCACCAGATATTCGGGGGCTGTCTCAGCCAGCGCGTGGCGCCGGGGCGCGGGAACCGTGAGCGTTCCAAAACCCTCCGCCCCATGCACAGCAGAGCTTGGCGGAAAGGCAGGCAATACGCGCGGGCGGTGCAGCCCTTCAGCCACAGGGATCTCAATCCCCGCTTGTTCGAGCAAATACAGCGCATTACGCGTGGCTTTAGCTGTTGTCACATTGCCAAACACCGTCGTCAGGCCCAAAAGATCAATCTCCGGGGCGGCTATGGCATAAAAAATCGCCATGGCATCATCAATGCCCGGATCTGTATCAATGATCAGTTTAAGAGCCATCACGGATCCTCCCCGAGCGGTTGACTAGATTGTGCCGGCCCTAGCCTAGGTGTTAAATAGGAAATGCATCACGTCACCATCTTGCACGACGTAGGATTTTCCCTCTGCACGCATTTTACCAGCGTCTTTCGCAGCCGCCTCGCCGCCGAGAGCCGAGAAATCTTCATAGGCAATGGTTTCAGCACGAATGAAGCCCCGCTCAAAATCACCATGAATAACCCCCGCGGCCTGGGGCGCAGTGGTGCCTTGTTTGATGGTCCAGGCCCGCGCTTCTTTCGGGCCGACGGTGAAATAGGTCTCGAGCGCCAAAAGCGCGTAGCCGGCGCGGATCAAGCGATCAAGACCGGCCTCCTCAAGTCCCATTTCGCTGAGGAACATCTCGGCTTCTTCATCGTCCAGCTGGCTAATTTCCTCTTCGATTTGCGCTGAGATGACGACATGGCTGTTGCCCTGCTCGGCGGCCATTTTTGCCACGGCATCTGAATAGCTATTGCCAGTGGCCGCATCAGACTCGCCCACATTGCAGACATAAAGGATCGGCTTTGTACTGAGAAGCTGCAGCATTTTCCATTGCTTGGCATCTTCTGGATCGACCTCAACGGTGCGGGCTGGCTTGCCTTGCTCCAAAGCGGCCAAAGCCGCCCGCAGCAAGCGCTCTTGCTGCACGGCTTCCTTGTCACCGCCGCGCACTTTGCGCACAATGTTTTGAAGTCGTTTTTCAACACTTTCCATATCCGCCAGCATGAGCTCTGTGTCGATGGTATCGGCATCTGCAATGGGATCAACGTGATCCGAGACATGCACCACATCACCATCCTCAAAACAGCGGACCACATGGGCAATGGCATCGGTCTCGCGGATATTGGCCAAAAATTGATTGCCCAGCCCCTCGCCTTGGCTTGCGCCTTTGACTAGCCCAGCGATGTCTACAAAGGTCATCCGTGCCGGAATTATATTCGCCGAATTTGCGATCTGTGCCAGATTGGCCAGGCGCGCGTCGGGCACATTGACCTCGCCGACATTGGGTTCAATCGTACAAAATGGAAAATTCGCCGCCTGCGCTGAAGCTGTTTTGGTCAGCGCATTAAACAAGGTAGATTTGCCAACATTTGGCAAGCCAACGATACCCATTCGAAAACCCATGATGCACTCCTTCATTTTTCAAACCGCTCTTATCTGCGCCGGTCACGCAGGGCAAGCAGAACTGCGCTATCCGCAGGCCACGACAAATGTCACAGAATACTCTGCGCTTGGCCAAATTATATTGAACTTGCCCCGCCTTTGCGGCATGTCATGACATAAGCAAAATGAAGGGCCAGATATGACACGGATCGACGCAAAATTTGCAGAACTCAAAGCCGCCGGTAAAAAGGCTTTTGTGACCTATGTGATGGCTGGAGATCCGACCTATGACAGCGCTTTGGAAGTGGTGAAAGGTCTGCCCGCCGCAGGCGTCGATATCATTGAATTGGGCCTGCCCTTCACCGACCCTATGGCCGATGGCCCCACCATTCAATTGGCCGGGCAGCGCGCGCTTGAGGCCGGAATGACCCTCGACAAGACCCTGCAAATGGTTCGAGACTTTCGGCAAACCGATGACAAAACGCCGATCGTGTTGATGGGCTATTACAATCCGATCTATTCGCGCGGCGTGGCGCGTTTTCTGGCCGAGGCGAAAGAGGCCGGTATTGATGGGATGATCGTGGTCGATCTACCTCCCGAAGAGGATAGCGAGCTGTGCATCCCGGCTCAAAAGGCCGGCTTGAATTTTATTCGCCTGGCCACACCAACCACCGATGATAAGCGCCTGCCCAAAGTCCTCACCAATACCTCTGGCTTTGTCTACTATGTCTCAATCAATGGCATCACTGGCGCTGCGGCCGCGCAGGCCAACAATGTGGGACCAGAGGTCGCGCGTATCAAAGCGGCCACCGATTTGCCGATCATTGTTGGATTTGGCATTCGCACGCCGCAAAATGCGCATGATATCGCATCCGTGGCCGATGGCGCGGTTGTGGGCTCTGCTATTGTGGATGAAATTGGCGCGGGCAAATCCCCTGCGGAAATCTTGAACTTTGTGAAATCCCTCGCAGACGGGGCCCATTCCGCTTAAAGCCAAAGGAGCCAGCATATGCCGCTAAAAATTCGCCCTCTTATGGCTGAGGACCGGACGGATTGGGGGCAGATGTGGGGCGATTACTTGTCGTTTTATGAAACGGATGTTGCGCCAGAGATCTATGAGACGACCTTCGCACGGCTGATAGATTCGACCAATCCTGTGCAAAACGCACTGGTTGCCGAGCTGGACGGCGCGGCTGTGGGCATTGTCCATTACATTTATCATGCGCATAATTGGCGGGCGGAAGATGTGTGTTATCTGCAAGATCTTTACGCCAAAGAAGCGGTTCGAGGACAGGGTGTTGGACGCGCTTTAATTGAGGCGGTCTATGGGGCCGCAGATGCCAATGGCACTCCAAGCGTCTATTGGATGACCCAAGATTTCAACGAAAATGCGCGCTTGCTCTATGACCGGATCGGCACGCTGACACCCTTTATAAAATATTCGAGGTGATAACATGACCATTCATATTGGTGCACAACCTGGTGAAATTGCTGAAACGGTGCTCCTGCCGGGGGACCCTTTGCGCGCGAAATGGGCGGCCAATACCTTTTTGGACGATGCCAAATGCGTCAACCAAGTGCGCGGTATGCTGGGCTATACCGGGCTCTGGCGCGGCAACCCTGTGACCATCCAGGGCTCTGGCATGGGCATGCCAAGCCTATCCATCTACGTCAATGAGCTGATCAAAGACTATGATGCCAAAACATTGATCCGCATTGGCTCTGCGGGTGGTATGAGCCCTAAGGTCAAGCTGCGCGATGTGGTGATTGCCATGACCGCCTCTACGCTCTCCACCCCGTCGCTTGGCATGTTCAAAGAGATCAACTTTGCGCCTTGTGCCGATTATGGCCTGTTGGAGGCGGCTGTGACCGCCGCGCGCAAACAAAGCATCACGACCCATGTGGGCGGCATTTATTCGTCGGATGTTTTTTATGATGAACGCCCAGATCTCAGCGAGCAAATGACCCGCCACGGCATTCTCGCCGTCGAGATGGAAACGGCTGAGCTGTACAATCTGGCAGCCCGCCACAATCGTCGCGCCTTAGCCGTCTGTACCATCTCCGATCATCTGCTGACCCATGAGGCCCTGCCCTCAGAGGACCGGGAACGCAGCTTTGGCGACATGGTGCAGATTGCCCTAGAGGCCGCGTTTGCCTAACCGGCCATATCCGAGCAGATAAAGCGGTCTTGCCGCATATTTCAGCACTTCACATCGCTAAAGCTCAACCGGCCCTGCCCAGGGCAGGTGAAAATCTCCCAAGCATAGGCCCAGTGCCGGCCTGCTTTATGCTACACACGAGCAGGCCTCGCTTACACCCGCCGTTCGACCATCATTTCTTTGATAGAAGCAATTGATTTTGCAGGATTGAGCCCTTTGGGACAGGTTTTGGTGCAATTCATAATAGTGTGGCAACGGTAGAGTTTGAACGGGTCTTCCAAATTGTCCAAACGCTCGCCCGTGGCCTCATCGCGGCTGTCGATAATCCAGCGATAGGCGTGCAGCAAAGCTGCTGGACCGAGATAGCGATCCCCATTCCACCAATAGGAGGGGCAAGAGGTCGAGCAGCAAGCGCACATCACACACTCATAAAGCCCGTCTAGCTTTTTGCGATCGTCAATGGACTGCAACCACTCTTTGGCCGGCCGGTTGGTTTTGGTCTCAAGCCAAGGCATGATAGATGCATGCTGCGCATAGAAATGCGTCAAATCTGGGATCAAGTCTTTCACGACCGGCATATGCGGCAAAGGATAGATCTTCACGTCACCCTTGATCTCATCCATGCCATAGATGCACGCCAGCGTGTTCACCCCATCAACATTCATCGCACAAGAGCCACAAATCCCCTCACGGCAGGATCGACGGAAGGTCAGCGTCGGATCAATTTCACTTTTGATCTTGATCAAAGCATCCAAAACCATCGGGCCGCAGGTGTCCATATCCACGAAATAAGTGTCGACCTGTGGGGTTTTTCCATCATCAGGGTTCCAACGATAAATCTTGAAAACCCGCAGATTTTTCGCCCCTTCCGGTTTCGGCCAGACCTTACCGCGGGTGATGCGAGAATTTTTCGGGAGTGTCAGTTGTACCATATTATTTCTCCACAGAGCAGGCGCAGACAGCGCCGTGCAGCCAATCAACAAACGACCTCAACGGTCTCATCGGGTGATCTGCTAAAATCCGCATCCCCTAAGACAGCTTTTCAGTCAAACAGCTCAGCACCGCCGGGCGCTGGATAATTTCATTGGCCAGTTCAATAATGACCGGGCTGGGCGCCATGCCAGCAAAAGCGGCGATACGGGACACCTCATCAGCCTCAGCGGCGAGGACCATACATTCCGCAAGGACCTGCCCATTCTTTGGATCCAACTGTTCCTGCGCCATTGGGGACAATACCGTCAGAGCCGCAAGCTGAGGCTGGGAAAGCTCCGCCAGGCCTGCCCCGCCAATCAACGTCACAGCCGCCGCCGTAAAATACCCCATGCGCCGCATCAGAAAGTTCTCACTTTCGGTGCGATCTGTGCCAGGGAAATGCCGCCGTCTTCTTCGGTCGTCAGCCTTTCGGTGATCACCGGCCTATGGCTCAACTCTACCTTTGATCCATCCACACGAGCGATGGTATGCACGCGCCAATTGTCATCATCACGCTCGGTGAAATCCTCATGCGCATGCGCGCCGCGGCTTTCTTTGCGGGCCTCTGCACCTACAATGGTCGCCATGGCGTTGGGCATCAAATTGGTGAGTTCCAAAGTTTCCATGAGATCCGAATTCCACACCAAGCTGCGGTCGGTCACTTTAATATCGCTCATTTTATCGGCCACGGCGGTCATCTTATCGACCCCATCTGCCAAGGTCTTCGAGGTCCGGAACACCGCCGCATCCGCCTGCATAGTTTTTTGCATCTCTAAACGCAGCTCTGCGGTCGGCAGATGTCCAGCCGCATGACGCAGACCGTCAAAGCGATCAAAAGCTTTATCCACTGACGCCATGTTCATCGCAGCCGCTGGAGCTGCCGCATCGACAGTTTTGCCAGCTCGGATCGCAGCAGCGCGGCCGAAGACCACCAGATCAATCAGCGAGTTCGACCCCAAACGGTTGGCACCATGTACGGAAGCACAGCCCGCCTCCCCCACGGCCATCAGACCGGGCACAGTCGCATTTGGATCTTTGGCCGTTGGGTTCAGCACTTCGCCCCAGAAATTGGTCGGAATTCCGCCCATGTTATAGTGCACCGTCGGCAAAACCGGGATCGGCTCCTTGGTCACATCAACACCTGCAAAAATCTTGGCCGATTCAGAGATCCCCGGCAGGCGCTCTGCCAGCGCTTCGGGCTGCAAATGGCTGAGGTTGAGGAAGATATGATCCCCCTCCGGCCCAACACCGCGCCCCTCGCGAATCTCCATGGTCATGCAGCGCGAGACGTAATCGCGCGGCGCCAAATCTTTATAATTCGGCGCATAGCGCTCCATAAATCGCTCATCTTGCGAATTGCTGAGAAAGCCGCCCTCTCCGCGCGCGCCTTCGGTGATCAAACAGCCCGAGCCATAGATGCCCGTGGGGTGAAATTGCACAAATTCCATATCCTGAAGCGGCAGACCTGCGCGCGCGACCATGCCGCCGCCGTCTCCGGTACAGGTATGGGCCGACGTGGCACTGAAATAAGCGCGCCCATAGCCGCCTGTGGCCAATACAACCGTTTTGGCGTTGAAAACATGCATGGTGCCATCATCAAGCTTCCAGCATACCACCCCTTGGCAGACCCCATCGTCAGACATCACCAAGTCAATGGCGAAATATTCAATGTAAAATTCTGCGTTATTCTTCAAAGACTGGCCGTAAAGCGTGTGCAAAATCGCGTGCCCTGTTCGGTCGGCAGCGGCACAGGTGCGCTGCACCGGCGGGCCTTCGCCAAATTCCGTTGTGTGACCACCAAAGGGACGCTGGTAAATTTTGCCCGCCTCAGTGCGCGAGAAAGGTACGCCGTAATGCTCCAGCTCATAAACCGCCTTCGGCGCCTCACGAGCGAGGTATTCCATGGCATCTGTGTCGCCCAGCCAATCAGAGCCTTTGACCGTATCATACATATGCCATTGCCAGCTGTCTGGGCCCATATTCCCAAGACTTGCCGCAATACCGCCCTGGGCGGCCACCGTATGGGAACGGGTCGGGAAAACTTTGGTGACGCATGCCGTGCGCAACCCTTGTTCGGCCATGCCGAGTGTGGCGCGCAAGCCAGCGCCCCCGGCCCCAACCACCACAACATCAAAATCGTGGGTTTCATATTCATAAGCAGCCATAGGTATGGTCTCCGAAACTTAAAGGGCGAGGCGCGCGATGGCGAAAACAACCGCGGCGATGGCCGCGTAGGACACACAGGTCATGACAATGATCCAGACCTTGCGGGCCAGGCCATGCACATAGTCCTCAATCACGACGGTCACACCGTTTTTGAAATGTAGCAATGCGACAACAAAGGTCAAAAGTGCCACCAATGCGGGAAACGGGCGGGCAAAATAGGCTGTGACGGCCTCATAATCTTGCCCAATCATCGGCCCAACGGTGAAGACAAAGAGCGGCACCAGGATCAACAAAGCCGCAGAGGAAATGGTCATGCCCCAAAAATGCTCTGTGCCCGTTTTCGCGGCACCAAGGCCGCTTGCACGTTTACGATCGGTTAAAAAAGCCATGCTGTGCGCTCCTATATCCAAATAACGGTGAAAGCAGTGAGCAGAAGCGATCCTATGATCATCATCCATCCCATACGCTCAGCGGCTTTCAACTCAAGCCCGCGCCCGGTGTCCCAAATCAAATGGCGCAGGCCACCGAGCATGTGATACCAAAGCGCCCAGAGGGACAGAAGAAACACCAGATCGCCAAACCAACTTGTGATCACGCATTGCACCCAGTCAAAAGCCACAGCGCTGGTCGATGCCGCCAACAGCCACGCGATCAATAAAAGTGTCGCGGCCAAGAGCGCATTGCCCGTGATCCGCACAAATATCGAAGAAATCGACGTCATTTGAGGACGGTAGATCGTCAGATGAGGAGATAACGGGCGATTGCCGCGATTTACATCAGCCATGGAGTGTCCTTCTCAGCGTTGCTAAGTCATTATTAAGCCCGTTCATGCCATGAACAAGCCCTGAAGGCCACCGTTTTGACGGGCAAATTACCGCAGCCTAGGCGCTCACCGCCGAATTTATGAGTTTTGTGATCACGAATAAAATTTGTGATCACAAAACCCTACCCCGGCAGGCGCTCATCGCGGGATAAAAGCCCAATAATCGAGATCCAACAGGACATCCCTATGATATTTACCATCTTCCCCGCGCAGATTCGGCGTCGAACCCTTATGCGCCACCAGCCGCAACCGCAGAGCGCCCACGGAAGGGATAGAGGTCTCAGCCTTATCGAGCACCTCACTCCAAGCGCGCAGAGTGTCCCCTGCAAAGCACGGGTTGGCATGGGCTCCGCCATTGATGGCTGCAAGCATCTGCAGATTGCCCAGCCCATTAAAAGACAAAGCCCGGGCCATTGAGATGACATGGCCACCGTAAATCAAGCGCGCGCCATCCGGGCGAACGGTGGCATCGAAATGGACCTTGGCCGTGTTTTGCCACAGGCGCGTTGCCATCATATGCTCAGCCTCCGACAGGGTCACCCCATCTATGTGGTCAATCACCTCGCCAACAGTGTAATCATCATAAAGATAAGAACTTCCTGCCAAATCAGTATTATATTCAGCAAAGTTTAACCCATCTGGCACACTCAAATCTGAGGCCGAGACCGCTTGTTCGAGCTCAGGAACAACGGTTTTCGGCGCTGGGGCCGCTTCATCCCTCTTGCGCACCATGACCCAACGCACAAAGGACATCACCATCTCATCGGCCTGATTGAACCCTTCACTGCGCACCCAAACCACGCCCGTTTTGCCGCTTGAGTTTTGCTTTAAACCAATCACAGTCGAACGCGCGCGCAGCGTATCACCGGGATAAACAGGAGCGAGCCAACGCGCCTCCGCATAGCCCAAATTGGCGACAGCGTTCAAAGAGATATCTGGCACGGTTTTGCCAAAAACCACATGAAAGGCGATGAGATCATCCAGCGGGCTTTGCGCCAAGCCACAGGATTGTGCAAAACAATCAGACGAGTAGAGCGCGTGGCGCGCCGGATAAAGCGCGTGATAGAGCGCGCGCTCACCTGTGCCCACCGTACGCGGGACCGCGTGGTCTATAACCTGCCCAACACGGTAGTCCTCAAAAAACAATCCTGGATTGGTCTTCATTATTGCGCTCCCAATTTCATCTCAGGACTATAAGTCCCATCAACATCCTTCACGACCGCCTGGCCGCAGCGCATCACGCCCACTGTGGCATCATGGGCATAGGTTGGGTCGCCATAAAGCTCCCAACCTCGGGATAGGGCTTCGGTCACTTTATGGCAAAACCTCGACGAATCATCATCCGTCAAAAATCTGTAAATTTTCACGCCGGACCCTCCAATTTTGCAATCATCGCAGCCTTGGCCAAAGTGGCGCGGGCGGTTTCGATATGCAAATTCTCCACGATCTTTCCATCCACGACCGCAACGCCAAGCCCCTCTGCTGTGGCCGTCTCGAAAGCCGCGATTTGCCGTTTAGACAGGTCAATCTCCGCGTCAGAAGGCGCAAAGACCGCATTGGCAATGGCCACCTGTGCCGGGTGGATCAAGGTTTTGCCGTCAAAACCCATATCGCGCCCTTGACCGGCCTCAATTTGCAGACCTGCATCGTCCTTAAAGGCGTTATAAACCCCGTCCACAATCACAATTCCCGCCGCTTTCGCAGCTAAGACACATTGACTTAACGCCGCAAGCAAAGGTGCCCGCGCCGGGTCAAACCGTGTGTTCAGATCCTTGGCCAGATCATTGGTGCCCATCACCATGCCGCCCATTCGCGGCGCATCGGCAATCTCAGCCGCATTCAAGATGCCGCGCGGGGTTTCCATCATCGCCCAAATTTGCGTGTTCTCAAAGCCCTCATGCCGGTCCATCATGGCACCAAGCTCAGAAATCATCTGCGCATTATCAACCTTGGGCAATAAAACAGCCTCAGGCCGAACTTCGGCAATCGCGGCAATATCCTGCGCACCCCAAGCTGTATCAAGCCCATTGATGCGAATGATTTGGCTGCGTACCCCGTAGCCCCCTTGTGCCAAATGCGCCACCAAAGTTGCCCGCGCAGAGGCTTTTTCTTCCAGCGCTACAGCATCTTCCAAATCAAAAATTATCGAATCCACTGGCATGCTACGGGCTTTGTCGAGCGCGCGCGCCCGGCTGCCCGGGATGTAGAGAACAGAACGATAGGGACGTAGAGTCATTTTAGCCTCGCAATAATGTTGCGCATAACTGCCATCAATCGCAGTTAAAATTCAAGTGCGATTTGCCGCATTGCAGCAAATTCTCTCGCTCAGCCGACAGCGAAGCCGCGCGACCTTGCAAGTTTAAGACAATGTTCCCTTGGCACGCTGCGCATTTGGGTGTAACCGGGCTTTCAAATTCACATTTGAGGAACATCCCCATGGCACGACCCAAAATTGCTCTCATTGGCTCCGGTATGATCGGTGGCACATTGGCTCATTTGGCCGCCCTAAAAGAACTCGGTGACATTGTTCTTTTCGATATTGCCGAAGGCATGCCCGAAGGCAAAGCTTTAGATATCGCGCAATCTGGCCCATCCGAAGGCTTTGATGCGGCAATGTCTGGCACGCAATCCTATGCCGATATAGCGGGCGCGGATGTTTGTATTGTGACCGCCGGTGTGCCGCGCAAGCCTGGCATGAGCCGCGACGATCTTCTGGGAATCAACCTCAAAGTGATGAAATCCGTGGGCGAAGGCATTCGCGACCACGCGCCAAATGCTTTTGTGATCTGCATCACCAACCCGCTCGACGCGATGGTCTGGGCCCTGCGCGAATTCTCCGGCCTGCCGCATAATATGGTCTGCGGCATGGCGGGCGTGCTTGACAGCGCGCGGTTCCGTCATTTCTTGAGCCTCGAGTTCAATGTCTCCATGCGCGATGTCACAGCCTTCGTGCTGGGCGGTCATGGCGACACGATGGTGCCCTTGGCCCGCTATTCCACCGTCGGCGGCATCCCCCTGCCCGATCTGGTGCGCATGGGCTGGACCACGCAAGACAAGCTCGACGCAATTATCCAGCGCACCCGTGATGGCGGCGCAGAAATCGTCGGGCTGCTCAAAACCGGCTCAGCCTATTACGCACCAGCAACATCAGCCATTGAAATGGCCGAAGCCTATCTGCGCGATCAAAAACGCGTGCTGCCCTGCGCAGCCTATGTCGACGGCGCCCTGGGGCTGAAGGGCATGTATGTGGGTGTGCCGACCGTCATCGGCGGCGGCGGCGTTGAGCGCGTCATCGACATTCAAATGAACAAAGATGAGCAGGCGATGTTCAACAAATCTGTCGAGGCGGTCAATGGATTGGTTGCCGCATGCAAAGCGATTGATGAAAGCCTGACTTAAGAGCTATTGCCACCGCAGCCGCGGCACGCGCAAACTTAAAAACTCCTCGCCCCGGCGGGGAGTTTTTACCTTTCCCCTAACGGCAGCTGTAAACGACGCGCGGCAAAGCTGGGGGTCGAGGGCTTTTTCGTCACAAAAGACCTCTGCATAATCCAGCCGCCAAACCAAGTGACTTGGCCCGGTGGCAACACAGGGCTGCGCCCGCCCAGACCGGCGCTGACGTCATAGTTATGGAATATATATCAACAATCTAGCCTGCAATATGCGTCTAGATTTCCAAACTTCCGCATAGTGCCGATTTTTGATCTTGGTTTTTATGACAGATTTTTTTGCCCAAAGCCTGCAAGCCTATCAGAGGTTGAATGACCAGCTGAGGGGCAAGGGCTGGGGGGAGGTGCCTCAGGCTATTGCCTGAGACACATCTCAGTTAGACGTAATAAGCGTCGCGGTAGACATGGCGCACGATGTCTTGGCGGCTCAACCCGCGTTCGGCCAGCTCTTCGTCGCTCAAGGCGCAGAGAAATTCAATCTGGCGCACCCGCGATTGCGCTGTGCTGATGGATACCAGAAAGTTAAGAATGCTGCCCAACACTCGGTTCACACCGGCGGCGATGCGGTTGCCTTGTGGGACGTCTAGGATAGTTGCCATTGGAAAAGCTCCTGTGTTGCGTTGACCCTTACGTAGGTCCGATCCACAGGGTTGAGCAGTGCAAAAAACCACATTCCCGCTATGCAACCGCTGCATAGATCAGCTGGCGCCTAGCGGTCCTGGGCATCTCCTGCGCTGCCGCCCGTCACAGATTTGATCACTTTGACCAAGCGCAGCCCGAAAAGACCCAAGAGCCCACCGAACAAAACCGTGAAAGCCGAGACCATAACGCCCGAGGATATCGCAGCGATGGCGACGCCGAGGAGCAGCAAAACGAAGGTAATCGTGCGGTATTCCCCCTCATGCACAGGAAATTCATCCAAACGCGGTTGAATCAACTTGGTCAAGAATGGCTCTACAAACGGGGTGGCGAAACCTGCAATCACAGACAGGACAAAGGTCAACATCGGCGCATCTCCAATTTTCGTGACGATTTATCGAACCGTTAACATGGGGCGTGACGCCGCGCCATACAAGAGGCGCGCCTTTGAGTGCAAAGGCTCTCATGTGACGCAAATTTGCACTGGCAGCGCCCCTCCGGCCCGGTTAAACAGCAGCTATGACAGATCGTTTGACTCTCACCCGCCCCGATGATTGGCATCTGCACTTGCGCGATGGCGACATGCTGAAGGCTGTGGCACCGGAAAGCGCGCGTGATTTTGGACGCGCCATTATCATGCCCAATCTGGTCCCGCCGGTGGTGACCGCAGCCCAGGCCGCAGCCTATCGCAGCCGCATTATGGCCGCCCTGCCCGCTCAGTCGGATTTCCAACCGCTCATGACACTCTATTTGACCGAAGAAACTGACCCGGAAGATTTGGCCGCGGCCCATGCCTCGGGACTGGTGACGGCGGCGAAACTTTACCCTGCCGGAGCGACGACCAATTCAGCCAGCGGCGTGACAGATTTTGACAAGCTGCAACCGGTGCTGGAGAAGATGGCCGAAATTGGCATGCCCATGTGCGTGCATGGCGAGGTCACCGATGCGGATATTGATATTTTCGACCGCGAGGCGGTGTTTATTGACCGGGTTCTCGATCCTCTGCGCCGCCGGGTGGCGGGGCTGAAAGTGGTTATGGAGCATATCACAACCGCCGAGGGCGCTGACTATGCAAAATCTGATCCGGGCCAGCTGGCCGCTACGATCACGACCCATCACCTGATCATCAACCGCAATCACATTCTGGCTGGCGGAATAAAACCCCATTATTACTGTCTGCCTGTGGCCAAACGCGAGACCCATCGCCTGGCCCTGCTGGACGCGGCAACAAGTGGCAATCCGTGTTATTTCCTAGGCACCGACAGCGCCCCCCACACCGATGAGGCAAAGCAAAGCGCCTGCGGATGCGCCGGTGTGTTTTCAGCGACGAATACCATGTCGTGTTTGGCGGAAGTTTTTGAGGCCGCCGGAGCGCTGGATCGGCTCGAAGGTTTCACCGCTCTTTTTGGCCCACAGTTTTACGGCCTGGCGCCGAATGCCGATACGATCACCCTCACAAAGGGCGATCCGGTCGAATTTCCCAAGCATATCGACTCGGGCGCGGGTCCGGTCACTCTCTTCAATCCTGGCTTTGATCTTCACTGGACCGTGTCGAGCTGAGCGCATAGCAACAAAGGGCCCTGCTCATGATACCAACAAGCTATCCCGACCAACGTGAAATCGCGCGATTGACCGCTCGAATGCTGCTGGAAATTAAAGCCGTGCATTTCAATGCCGATGAGCCTTTTGTTTTGGCCTCAGGAAAGCCATCTCCAACCTATATTGATTGCCGCAAACTGATCTCCTTTCCGCGTATTCGCAGCACTTTGATGGATTTTTTGACTGTGACAGTGATGCGCAACGCCGGGTTTGAAGCATTTGATAATGTCGCCGGCGGCGAGACCGCCGGTATTCCATTTGGCGCATGGGTGGCCGAGCGCATGGCGCTCCCCATGACCTATGTGCGGAAAAAACCCAAAGGCTACGGCCGCAACGCCCGCATTGAAGGGGCCATGTCCGAAGGGCAAAGGGTTCTGCTGGTCGAAGATCTAACCACCGATGGTGGATCGAAGATCTCTTTTGTCGATGCCATTCGAGAGACCGGCGCAACCTGCGCGCATACGGCGGTAATTTTTTATTACGGAATTTTCCCGCAGACCGAAAAAACACTTGGCGATCATGGGGTGACTTTGCATCACCTATGCACATGGTGGGACGTTCTGGCGGAAGCTCGAGCGCAGGGCGCATTTGATAGTAAGACGCTGCGCGAGGTGGAAATCTTTTTGAAATCTCCCGAAGCATGGCAAGACGCGCGCGCCAAATAATTTCCTGGGAAAAACCTGTGGACAGAATGTGGACAAGCTGGCGGGCTTTGGCGGCCCTACTGCGCTGCAAAGTGCACAGGCCGCCGCGCGCTACCAGATCTAGCGCAGGATCGACAAATTTGCCGCTATAAGCTCTCAATTCCTGGCTTATCCACAGGTTGTGCACCGATCTGTTCCACATGGCCAAACATCCTGAACTGCAGTAAACCTGAACCATTGAGGAGACGGATATGAATGAGATTGCGAATCTGCAGCCCCCCGCGAGCGACGTAGCGACTCTTGGTGTGCCGCATTCCATTGAGGCCGAACAACAATTGCTTGGCGCCATCCTCACAAACAACGATCTGTTTGACCGCGTTGCGCAAATTTTGCGTGCTGAACATTTTTATGACCCGGTCCATGCGCGGATATTTGAGACCGCAGCCGCCCGCATCGCCAAAAACAACCTGGCCAGCCCCGTCACTTTGAAGGCTTTTTTGGAAGATGATGCGGGGCTCGCGGAATTAGGTGGACCTGCCTATTTGATGCGACTTGCAGGCGCGGCAATATCCTCTTTCGCCGTGCGCGATTATGCCGAAATGATCTATGATCTCGCCATCCGCCGCGAGTTGATCGACGTGGGCAATGAGATCGCTGCGAAGGCGGCCCGTGTTGAAGTGCAAAGCGAGCCTAAAGAGCAAATTGTTGAAGCCGAACAAAAACTCTATGCTTTGGCTGAGCAAGGCCAGACCGAGCAAGGCTTCCAATCGTTTCTCACCGCCGTCACCGATGCGGTTAAAGTGGCCAATGCCGCCTATCAACGCGAAGGCGGGCTGGCTGGCGTCTCGACCGGGCTGATTGACATGGACAAAAAGCTGGGCGGGCTGCACCGGTCAGATCTTCTGATCTTGGCCGGTCGCCCCTCAATGGGCAAGACGTCATTGGCCACCAATGTCGCGTTCAACATCGCACGCGCCTATAAAAAAGGCATCACATCCTCGGGTGAAGAGGGGGCCGTTGACGGCGGGGTTGTTGGGTTCTTCAGCCTCGAAATGTCCGCCGAACAGCTTGCATCGCGTATTTTATCTGAGGTGGCGGAAATCCCCTCAAACCAAATCCGTCGGGGTGATTTTACTGAGGGCGAGTTTCGCCGAATTGTCGATGCGGCCAAGGAGCTGGAGGCCGCGCCCTTGTTCATTGATGACACGCCAGCGCTGCCAATCAGCCAGCTGGCCGCCCGTGCGCGCCGCCTAAAGCGCACTCATGGGCTCGATGCGTTATTTGTGGACTATCTGCAACTGGTCCGCGGAACGGGTCGGTCAGAAAACCGGGTGAACGAAATTTCCGAGATCACCATGGGCCTCAAAGCCATTGCCAAAGAGCTCGATATTCCTGTCGTGGCCCTGTCACAGCTCTCGCGTCAGGTGGAAAACCGTGAAGACAAGCGGCCACAGCTGTCGGATCTGCGTGAATCTGGCTCGATCGAGCAAGATGCGGATGTGGTGATGTTTGTGTTCCGCGAAGAATATTACAAAGAACGCGAAAAACCCGGCGATCACGAGCTCGATAAAATGGCCATATGGCAAGAAGAAATGGAGCGGCTGCATGGGAAGGCCGAGGTGGTCATCGGCAAACAGCGGCATGGACCCATTGGCACAGTCGAGTTGAGTTTTGAAGGGCAGTTCACCCGCTTCGGCAATCTTGTCAAACCATGGCAACAATCACTTGAGGATGAATTCTAGCGCCTCAGTCGATTGACCCTCTGCACATTTAGGCGCATAAAATAGTAATGAAATTTGTAAATATTAGGACCGAAGCGCCCCATGAGTACAGGAAATTTAACGATTAATTTAAAGGGGATCGCCAATAATTGGTCCGCTTTGGATCGCATGTCTTCCGAAAATGTTGAAACTGCCGCTGTGGTTAAAGCGGATGGCTATGGTTTGGATTCCGGGCGGGTTGCCCGCTCGCTCTATCCGGCCGGGGTGCGGCATTTCTTTGTAGCTGCCGCAGAAGAGGCTTCAGCCATTCGCCGCGAATTGGGCGATAATGTGACCATTTACATATTCTCCGGGCATATGCGGGGCGATACGGAGATGATTCACGATCTGCATCTCGTCCCCTTGCTGAACTCTTTTGATCAGCTTACGCGCCATTTGGAAGCCCTGCCCGGACATGCCTTTGGGATCCAACTTGATACCGGCATGAACCGCTTGGGCATGGAAGCCTCAGAATGGGCGGCGGTGCGGGATTTGGTGGTAGACTTGAAGCCGAGTTTGGTAATGAGTCACCTGGCCTGTGCCGATGACCCCGAACATCCGATGAACCGGCAACAATTAACGCAATTTTGCGCGATGACAGATGGGTTGGGGTTAAAGCGCTCGCTGGCCGCGACGGGCGGGATATTATTGGGACCAGAGTATCACTTTGACATGACCCGCCCCGGCATCGGTCTTTATGGCGGTGCACCCTATGAACAGGCCGAACCTGTGGTGCATTTGTCATTGCCGGTCATTCAAATTCGCGATGTCGCCGAAGGTGAAACCGTGGGCTATGGCAACAGCTGGAGCGCCAGCTCCCCGGCCCGCATCGCAACTGTGGCCGCCGGCTATGCCGATGGGCTGCTGCGCGCCCTGTCCAATAAGGCGTCGCTTTGGCACCAAGACCAGGCCTGCCCCATCGTGGGACGCGTCTCAATGGATATGATCGGTGTGGACGTGACCGCCTTGCCGCAGCCGCCCGAGTCTCTAGACATCCTTTGCCCGCATCAATCGGTGGATGAATTGGCCGATAAAGCTGGCACAATCGGATATGAAATTCTCACCTCCTTGGGCGCCCGCTATGCGCGGCGTTATGTGAATCAATGAGCGCACCGATAATCTTGATTGTCCGTGCTCTGGGGCGCCTATGCATTGATGCGATTTCGGCTTTGGGCCGTTTGGTGCTCTTTGCGCTGGCCACGCTCTCCCAGGTCTTTCGCCCGCCCTTTTATCTCCGCGAATTTTTCACCGCCCTGTTGAATGTCGGCTATTTGTCCCTGCCTGTCGTGGGGCTCACTGCCCTGTTCACCGGCGCCGCTCTGGCTTTGCAAATTTACTCTGGCGGCTCGCGTTTCAATGCTCCTGAAGTGGTGCCGCAAATCGTTGCCATTGGCATGGTGCGCGAATTGGGGCCGGTTTTGGTGGGATTGATGATTGCCGCCCGCGTGACCAGTTCCATCGCAGCCGAAATGGCCACTATGAAAGTCACGGAACAAATTGATGCTCTTGTCACCCTCTCCACCGCCCCTATGAAATATTTGGTGATGCCGCGGGTCTTGGCCGGCCTCATGGCGGGGCCGGTATTGGTGGCCGTGGCCGATAGTATCGGCATTTTTGGCGGTTTTATCGTCGCCACACAAACCCTCGGTTTTAACCCTGCCACCTATGTCTTAAACACGGTCAACTTCCTGACCTCCGCCGATATCCTCTCCTCCATGGCCAAGGGCATGGCCTTCGGATTTATCGCCACATTGATGGGATGCTATTATGGGCTGAACTCGGGCCGAGGTGCACAGGGCGTGGGCACAGCAACCAAAGCCTCCGTGCAAGCGGCTGCGGTATTAATTTTGGCGGCAAATTTCGCACTCACAGCGGTATTTTTCTCAGCATGATAACGTTTGAAAACATACACAAATCTTTTGGCTCCAATCATGTGCTGCGCGGGGTGAATTTGACCGTTGAGCCTGGCGAAAGCATGGTCATCATCGGCGGCTCGGGCACGGGAAAATCTGTTTTGATCAAAACAGTTCTGGGGCTCGTCCAACCGGACAAGGGGCGGATTTTGGTCGATGGGCAAGATGTCACCAAGGTCAAACGTGACGCCTTTCTGAGCCGTTTTGGCATGCTGTTTCAGGGCGGTGCGCTGTTTGACTCAATGCCGGTCTGGCAAAATGTAGCCTTCCGGCTTCAGCGCGGCGCGCTCAAGCGGCCGGCCGCAGAGGCTCGCGAAATTGCCATTGAAAAATTGCGCCGCGTGGGTTTGGCACCGGAGGTGGCAGATCGTTTTCCCGCAGAGCTCTCTGGCGGCATGCAAAAACGTGTCAGCCTCGCCAGAGCTATTGCTGCGGAACCAGAAATTATCTTCTTCGATGAACCCACCACCGGCCTCGACCCAATCATGTCCGGTGTCATTAATGAATTGATCCGCGAGATCGTCGTCGAGATGGGTGTGACGGCCATGACCATCACGCATGATATGACCTCTGTGGACACGATCGCCGATAAAGTGGCGATGCTGCACCGCGGAACCATTCAATGGTGCGGTCCGCGTGCGCAGATGGCGCAAAGTGGAGACCCGTATGTGGACCAATTTGTAAATGGCCGCGCCGAAGGGCCCATTGAGACCCTGCGTTAAACAGCAACTTTAAACATTTTCCGGCTTTCTTTATCGGCAGTACCCTATATCCCAAGGCCAGATGAAAAGGACAAGACATGGCCAAAGCAACATTCACCTGTAGCAAATGCGGCACGTCTCACAGCAAATGGGCCGGGCAATGCGACAGCTGTATGGAGTGGAATACCCTGGTTGACCAAGGGCCGCTCTCTGCGGGGCCAGGCAAAACTCTGGGCGGCAAGCGGGGTCGGACGATCACGCTGACCGATTTGGCCACGATAGAAGAGCCGCCCGCGCGCACGATGGCGGGCGTGGCAGAGCTGGACCGGGTCTTGGGCGGCGGGTTGGTCAAGGCCAGCGCCCTCTTGGTTGGCGGGGATCCCGGCATCGGAAAATCCACTCTTTTGTTGCAAGCCGCAGCGCGTTTTGCCCGCAATGGCTTAAAGGTCATTTATATCTCCGGCGAGGAAGCGACCGCACAGGTGCGCATGCGGGCACAACGCCTCGGTCTCAGCGAGAGCCCTGTGATCCTAGCCGCTGAGACCAATCTGCGTGATATTTTGACCACTTTGGATGTCGAAAAACCCGATCTTGTGATCATCGATTCCATCCAAACGATGTGGGCCGATCACATTGACGCGGCCCCCGGCTCAGTCAGCCAAGTACGCTCCTCCGCCCATGAGCTAACCGGCTATGCCAAACGCAAGGGCGTCGCGGTCATCATGGTCGGGCATGTCACCAAAGACGGGCAGATCGCCGGGCCGCGGGTGGTCGAGCATATGGTCGATACGGTTTTATATTTCGAAGGCGAGCGCAATCATCAGTTTCGCCTGTTGCGCGCCGTGAAAAATCGCTTCGGTCCAGCTGATGAAATCGGTGTTTTTGAGATGACTGGCAAGGGTTTGGTCGAAGTTAAAAATCCTTCTGCTTTATTTTTGTCCGAACGCGGCAAGACAACACCGGGCTCGGCGGTCTTTGCCGGGATTGAAGGCACCCGCCCAGTTCTCTGCGAATTTCAAGCTCTGGTTGCCCCCTCACCACACGGGCAGGCGCGACGCTCTGTCGTCGGCTGGGATGGCCAAAGATTGGCGATGATTCTTGCGGTGCTGGAAGCGCGCTGTGGCATCCCCTTCGCCGGTCTGGATGTTTATTTGAATGTGGCCGGCGGCATGCGGGTCACGGAACCGGCGGCCGATCTGGCCGTGGCCGCAGCCTTAATTTCCGCCCGTGAAGACGCCGCTTTGCCAAGAGATGCTGTTATTTTCGGAGAAATTTCGCTCTCAGGCGCATTGAGACCTGTATCGCAGGCAGAAAATAGGTTGAAAGAGGCGCAGAAACTTGGTTTTTGTCAGGCACTGGCTCCGGCCGCCAAAAAACTTGAAGAAATTGCGGGAATGACATTACGGCCGATTGATGATTTGGCTCAATTTGTTGAAGACCTGTTCGGAAGCCGCTGAATAGCGCAGAGTGGAGAAGCACAGTGGACGGTTTTACAATAGTCGACGGTGGTGTCGCGGTCGTGATCGTGATGTCAGCCTTGTTGGCCTATTCTCGTGGCCTTGTGCGCGAGATCACCGCGATTGCGGGCTGGATCGCCGCAGCTTTTGTCGCATTTGTCTTTGCTGACACAGCGCAACCTTTGGTTCGGCAAATTCCCTATCTGGGCGATATGTTGGGTGACAGCTGCGAATTGTCGATTGTCGCCAGCTTTGCCATCGTCTTTGCCTTGTCGTTGCTCTTACTCTCCCTCTTCACACCGGTGTTTTCTGCCATCGTGCAGCGCTCCATCTTGGGCGGTTTTGACCAAATGCTGGGCTTTTTCTTCGGGGTGGCGCGCGGTGCTGTCTTGGTGGCCGTTGGGTTTTTCATCTATTTTACCGTCATGCCAAACCAAGATATCGTGGCACTCGAGACCTCCCGCTCTGCCGCAGTCTTTGAGCGCTATGTAGACGATGTCCAGGATCAAAATCCGGAAGCTGCTTTAAGTTGGTTAAGAACTCAATACGATCAACTGGTTGGCAAATGCAGCGCCTAGTTTCACCAAAAATTCCGTAAATCTACCCGCGGGCCGCACAAGGCTGCCGCTGCTTTTTTTTTCGTTTTCATGAGAAAAAGAGCTTATTTTTCGCATTGTCAAAGTGACATGCCTGCTGCGATCGCGTAAGGCATGGGGTGTAACGACATATATCGGAGCCTATCGCGTGACCCAACCGTTGGACCAGATGCACACAAATCCCTTTGACGATGATAAACTGCGCGAAGAATGCGGCGTGTTCGGGGTGATTGGGACTGCGGATGCGGCGAATTTCACCGCCCTTGGCTTGCATGCGCTGCAACATCGCGGTCAGGAAGCTGGCGGCATTGTGGCCCATGATGAAACGCTGGGCTTTAATTCGGTGCGCCGCTTTGGCTATGTGCGTGACAATTTCACCAGTGCAAAAGTTATGGAGCAACTGCCGGGCGACCTCTCGATCGGACATGTGCGCTATTCGACCGCTGGATCAAAGGGCAACACTGCGATGCGCGATGTACAGCCCTTTTTTGGAGAGTTTTCCATGGGAGGCGCGGCGATTGCCCATAATGGCAATATCACCAATGCCAATTCCCTGCGCAAAGAACTGATTGAGCGCGGCTCGATTTTCCAATCCTCGTCAGACAGCGAATGCATTATTCACCTCATGGCCCGCAGCCTTCAGCAAAACATCCCACAACGGATGGAAGATGCATTGCGCCGCGTTGAAGGTGCGTTTTCCATCGTTGCGATGACACAAACGCAGCTGATTGGCGTGCGCGACCCGTTGGGCGTGCGACCTTTGGTATTGGGGAAATTGGGCGATGGTTGGGTGCTCAGCTCCGAGACCTGCGCTTTAGATATCACGGGCGCCGAATTCGTGCGAGAAATCCACCCTGGAGAGATGGTGGTCATCACCGCCAATGGCGTCGAAAGCAGTTACCCGTTTCGCCCGGCGCGCCCGCGGTTTTGTGTGTTTGAGCACATCTATTTCAGCCGACCCGACAGTATTCTTGGCGGCCAAAGCGTCTATGAAACCCGCGAGGCCATTGGGCGCGAATTGGCTAAAGAAGCGCCGGTAGAGGCAGACCTGGTTTGCCCCGTGCCCGACAGCGGCACGCCCGCAGCGATTGGCTTTTCGCTGGAATCAGGCATTCCCTATGCAATGGGCATTATTCGCAATCAGTATATGGGCCGGACCTTCATTGAACCCAGTGAGCAAATTCGCAACATGGGCGTGCGCTTGAAGCTGAATGTAAACCGGGCTTTGATCCGCGGTAAGCGGGTGATTTTGGTGGACGACAGCGTTGTTCGCGGCACCACCTCGCGCAAGATCAAAGAGATGATCCTAGACGCGGGCGCCGCTGAAGTGCACTTCCGCATTGCCAGCCCGCCAACGGCTTGGCCCTGCTTTTATGGCGTCGATACGCCAGATCGCGAAAAACTATTGGCGGCAACCATGTCCGAGGCAGAGATGTGCCAACATTTGGCTGTGGACAGTTTGAAATTTATTTCGCTCAATGGGCTATATCGCGCGGTCGGCGGCACGGATCGCGACAACGCACAGCCACAATATTGCGATGCTTGTTTCAGCGGTGACTACCCCGTGATACCCTCCGATCAAATCTCGAACGGGTTTCAGATGAAGGCCGCTGAGTAGCGCCCCGCCCCTTGACCTGCTGCGCATTTGCCCCCATGACGCGCCCTATGACATATCCCATCCTTATCACCGGTGCCTCGCGTGGGCTTGGCGCTGCTTTGGCGCTTCAGCTTGCACAGAAATTTCACATCATCGCTGTGGCGAAGACCACCGGCGGGCTTGAAGAATTGGACGACCGCATCCAGGCCAGCGGTGGGCAAGCGACCCTTGCACCGCTTGATATCACAGATGTGAATGCCGTGCGCCATCTCTGCCGATCTATTCATGATCGCTGGGGCGGGCTGCACCTATGGGCTCATTGCGCAATCCATGCCGCACCCCTCGCGCCAGCCAATTGCATTGATGCCCGTGATTGGGAGAAATCAATCAAGCTCAATGTCACCAGCACCGGCATGCTGATCCCCAATATCGCGCCATTGTTGCAGAGCAGCGGGACAGCTGTTTTCTTTGACGACCCCTGCGACGGTAAAAAATTCTTTGGCAGCTATGGCGCTACGAAATCGGCGCAGATCGCCTTGGCCAGAAGCTGGCAGGCCGAAACCGCCAAAACTGGCCCCATCGTTAAGATCCTTACCCCGGCACCCATGCCGACGGCCACGCGGGCACGCTTCTATCCGGGCGAAGATCGCAGTGCCTTGAGCAGTTGCGACAGCGAAGCGGCCCGGATAATTGCCACCCTCGATCCTTTAGCCGCAGCGTAACTGCTGATATTTTAGCCTTGTGGGACAAAATGCCTAGGCTGCGGGTCAATCAGGCTTGCCCGCCGCGGCACAACCTTCTAACCAAGGTCTATGCGTATACTTATCACAAATGATGACGGAATTATGGCACCCGGCCTGCAGGTGCTACATGATCTCGCAACCCAACTGGCCGGCCCAAAGGGTGAGGTTTGGACAGTCGCACCGCAATCTGAGCAATCGGGCGTTGGCCATTGTATTTCCTACACCAAACCCGTGCTTGTGCATCAATATGCAGCGCGAAAATTTGCGGTGGAAGGCTCTCCTGCCGATTGCATCCTGGCGGGGCTCAACGATCTATTGCCCCAGCGCCCAGATTTGGTTCTGTCCGGCGTGAACAAGGGCAATAATTCTGCCGAAAATACAGTCTATTCCGGCACTATTGGCGCGGCGATGGAAGCGGCTCTGGCCGGGGTTCCTTCCATTGCGCTTTCACAATTCTACGGACCGCAGAACACGGATTTGGACGATAGTTTTGAGGCCAGTGCCGGTCACGGCGTTGCAGCTATTCAAGCCTGCCTGGATGCGGGTTTCGCGCGCGCCGAAGATTACGCTTTGTTTTACAATATTAACTTTCCGCCCGTTCCATCCTTGGGCGTGCTCGGAATGAAGGCTGTCAAACAGGGCTATCGTGGTGACGGTGCCTTTGGTGCACATGCCACCAATGCGCCCAATGGCCGAAAATTCTTGTTCATGCACGGCCGTCCCCAGCAAGCTCCGACGCAACAGGGCACGGACGCTGCTGCCAATTTAGACGGCTATATCTCGCTCACGCCCATGCGCGCCGATTTGACCGCGCATGACCAATTGGCGAATTTAGCCAGAATTTTAGGCTAAATTATGGATCCGGCCGCAGAACGTAAGATGCAATTTCTGTTTTCCCTGCGCTCGCATGGTGTCACGAACAAACGTGTGCTGACGGCTATGGAGAAAGTGGATCGCGGCAAATATATTCGCGGAACCTTCGAAGATCGCGCCTATGAGGACACGCCACTGCCCATTGCCTGTGGCCAGACCATCTCACAACCATCCATTGTAGCTTTGATGACCGAAGCGCTGGAGGTGCAACCGCGCAACAAGGTTTTGGAGATCGGCACCGGGTCGGGTTATCAGGCCGCAATTTTGAGCCAATTGGCCCGGCGGGTCTATACAGTGGATCGACACAGCCGCCTCGTCAAAGCCGCGCGGCGGGTGTTTGAAGCCGAGGATATTTCCAATATCATTGCCTTTACCGCCGATGGCAGCCGCGGGCTGCCAGAGCAAGCGCCCTTTGATCGCATCCTCTTGACCGCCGCAAGCGAAGATCCGCCCGGCCCCCTGTTGGCACAATTGCGCATAGGCGGTATTATGGTCTTGCCAGTCGGACAGTCGGACACCGTGCAGACTTTGGTCAAGGTGACAAAAACCGAAGAGGGTTTGGATTACCAAGAGCTCAGAGCCGTGCGCTTTGTGCCGCTGCTCGAAGGTCTGGGCAAAGAAAGTACCTAAGAGACCTCACAATAAGAGGTCCGGGTGAGGAGAGTATAATGGCATTTAAATTTGGCACGAAACATATAATACCCTTACTTGCAGCCACGACAATTGCAGGCTGCACGAATAGTTTTAGCCTGGATGTCCGCGATCAATTTGGCGGGATTTTAGACACAACAAGCGCGGCTGCAACGGCGGTGGCGGAGCGCCCAGAGCCCGATGCACGCGGTATGATTACATTCGCAACCTATCAAGTTGTCTTGGCCAGAACAGGGGATCGAATTGGCGATGTCGCCGCACGCATTGGCGTTGATGCAGATCAGTTGGGCCGATTTAACGGCATCCCAGAGGACGCGGTTTTGCGCTATGGCGAAGTGATCGCCCTGCCCGCAAATATGACAGCCGAGGCAGCCGATGGCGCCCCGCTCACCGCCACCGTGGTGGACATCAGTGAATTGTCAGATGAGCCGAGCTCAGCCGCAAAGGCCGTAGAGCCAAAACGCCACCAGGTTGTTGATGGTGAAACGATCTATACAATTTCCCGGCTCTATTCTGTTTCAGCAGAGGATCTTGCGAAATGGAACAGTCTTGACGTGACCACCGAGCTGCGTCCCGGACAATATCTCTTGATCCCAGTCACCCAAAATCTGCCCAGGCCCGTCAGTGCGCCCGGCGAAGGGTCGGTCACCCCCGCCCCGCCCAGCAGCACCCGCCCACAACCACGCAGCGCACCGGCCCAAACACTGGCCCAAACACAGGCCCAAGCGCAGGCAATAACACTGCCGGCCGGCCCGGTCACGGCGGTCAATACCGGCCCGATCACCCAAGCCTCGCAAAGCGATGCCCGGTTCATGCGGCCGGTCAGCGGCACAATCATACGCAGCTATAAGAAAGGGGTGAATGAGGGCATTGATATCGGCGCTCCGGAGGGCGCGGCGGTGCTTGCCGCCGATGTCGGCACAGTGGCCGCCATCACAAAAGACACGAAAGGCGTGGCCATTGTTGTCATCAAACACGCGGATGGGTTGCTGACAGTCTACACAAATGTCGACAACCTATTGGTGAAAAAAGGAGATGCGGTCACGCGCGGTCAAGAAATTGCCAAGGTACGCGCCGGCACGCCCGCCTTTTTGCACTTTGAAGTGCGCAAAGGCCTCGAGTCCGTCGATCCCGATGATTTCATTTAGAACGCAAGCTTTCGCGAATTAGACACGGACCCCGTGGCGGCCGGCCAAATCCACAAAGAATTGCCAGGCCACGCGCCCCGAACGCGATCCGCGTGTTGCTTGCCATTCGATCGCTTCTGCGTGCAGCACCTCAGGGTCTACGTTCACCCCATGCGCCGCACAATATCCCTCGATCATGCTCAGGTATTGATCTTGATCACAGGGATGAAAGCCCAACCAGAGCCCAAAACGATCAGATAAGCTGACCTTTTCCTCAACCGCCTCGCCGGGATTAAGGGCACTTGATCGCTCATTTTCAATCATATCGCGGGGCATGAGATGCCGGCGGTTTGATGTGGCATAGAAAATCACGTTTTCCGGACGCCCCGCAATGCCCCCATCCAAAACAGCTTTGAGCGATTTGTAATGCTGGTCATCATGGGAAAATGATAGATCATCGCAGAACAGTAAAAAGCGATAGGGCGCACCGCGCAGCAGAGTGAGAAGGCGCGTCACAGAGGGCAAATCTTCGCGCTGCAGCTCGACCACTTTCAAAGGCAGGCCTTGGGCATTGATCTGCGCATGCACCGCTTTGACCAACGACGATTTTCCCATCCCCCGCGCGCCCCACAACAGCGCATTATTTGCCGCCATACCCCGCGCAAAGCGCAGGGTATTGTCAAGCAAAGTGTCCCGCGAGCGATCAATGCCGACGAGCAGATCAAGATCAACCCGAGACACATTGGCAATCGGCTCCAGCTGATCGGGGCATGTGTGCCATAAAAACGCCTCCGCCGCACCAAAATCTGGCGCCTCAAGCGGGGCCGGCGACATACGCTCTAAGGCATTGGCAATTCGTGTTAAAGCCGCATCATTCATGCCGAACCCTCAGTGCTATCGTCATCCTCATCCGCAAAAAGATCTTCATCAGCGACGCCCTGCTCCTTTAGGAAGGCATTACGTTTGCGCTCCACATAGACAACCAACCAGATGGAAATCTCATATAGCCCATAGACCACAACGAAGAGGATGATTTGCGTCACCACATCCGGTGGCGTTACAATCCCGGCAAGGATCAAAATGCCAACAATGGCATATTTGCGCACCGCCCGCAGGCCCACGGCTGACACTAAGCCCGCTTTTCCCATCAAGGTCAGCAGAACGGGCAATTGAAAACAAATGCCGAAAGCCATGATGAATTTTAGAACAATGTCCAAAGTCTCGCGAACGGATCCAAGAAACCGAGTTTTCAATGCGCTGTCAGCCACTTGCACCTCAGTGCCGGTCAAAAGGGCAGTCACCGTCGGCATGATATCGGCGTATCCAATAAAGAAGTTGAGCGCCAGCGGGCTGACCACATAATGGGCGAATGCAGCGCCCATAAGGAACAGAACGGGCGATGCGATGATGAAAGGCAAAAAGGCATTCTTTTCGGCCTTATACAGACCTGGCGCGACAAAGCGCCAAAGTTGATAGCCGATCACTGGCGACGAGACCCCGAGACCAAAAATCACCGATATACGGATCAACACAAAGAATTTTTCTTGTGGCGCCGTGAAAATCAACTGCGCAACTTCACCGCGGCGGCGCAAAATCTCGGCAATGGGCTCGGCCAAGAAATTCAAGATATATTCCGCCACGAAAAAACACGCAAACAGTCCAACGACAAAAGCCAGCGCAGCCCGGATCAGGCATGTGCGCAGCTCGGTCAAATGTTCGATCAAAGGGGCAGAAGAATCGTCTAAGCTTTCGTCTTCGCGGCTCATGTCACTTTACCAGATTTGGGAGCGGCCTTTTTAGCCGCGGGTTTCTTGGGCGTCGCCGGCGTCTTTTTAGCCGCAGGCTTCTTAGCGGGCGCAGGTTTCTTAGCGGCAGGCTTTTTTGCGGCAGGCTTCTTTGCGGCTGCGGGTTTCTCAGCGGCCGCAGGTTTCTGCTCCGCCTTGCCCGCCGCTTGCTCCGCCTTTTCCGCATCAATACGCTGTTGCGCTCTTTCAGCCATGGCATCATGCATTTTCTTAGCATTTTTCGCCCGCTCTTCGGACAGTCTGCCGGTTTCAGACCCCGGTACGAAATCTTTCCATTTGGTGGTTGGATCAGAGACGCTGCGCACCCCATCCTTGACGGAGTTAACCGAGTCCATCGCATCTTTCACGCCCGCATCATCAGCAGCGTCATTCATGGCCCGGCTGAAATCACGGGCCATGGCCTTGGCTTTACCAACAAATTGACCAATTTTGCGAAACATGACGGGCAATTCTTTAGGGCCAATGACAATCAACCCCACCACAGCCGCGACCAGTATCTCGGCCCATCCCAATCCAAACATCGAGACCCTTCCTTATGTCAAAGAGGTGATAGTGATTAGGATTTGTCTTTTTCTGACTCAGGCGTCACATCTTTCACGCCTTCGGATGCCGCATCCTCAATCTCTTGCTGGCCATCGTTGACGCCTTTTTTGAAAGCGGTGATGCCTTTGCCCATTTCGCCCATCATGGCAGAGATTTTCCCGCGGCCAAACAGAACCAAGACGACAAGGGCGATGATCAAATAGCCCATCGGGGGGATGTTAGTTAGAAATGCTGGTGTCATAGCGTGTATCCTTCGATGAATTGTTGGCTGTTTCTAAGACAGTTGCGACGGAGCAAAAAGTGGCTTTGCAAGATTTTGCCGTTGTAGCAGAACTCAACTGCCATTATTCTGTCAGTATGGCACGCAAAGACCGACTTTTTTCGTTAATTCAAATCCTACGCGATGGAAATCTCTACCGGGCTTGCGACTTGGCAGAGCTTGTTGGCGTGTCCCTTCGGACGCTCTATCGCGATATGGACACTTTGGCAGCCTCTGGAGTGCCCATTCGCGGCGAGCGCGGCCTCGGTTATCAAATCACCGCCGCATACACGCTCCCGGCGCTCAATTTGACCAAAACTGAACTCGAGGCACTGCATTTGGGATTGGCGGCGGTCGGGGAGAGTGAAGATGCAGAGCTTTCAGCCGCGGCAAAGGCCCTGTCACGGCGGATTGACGGGGTTTTGCCCGAAGACAGCGCTGCGGCCTCGGGTTGGTCCTTTGCCACCTACCCTTTCGCCGATGCCGCCCGCGGCTTTCAGCACATGCCAAAACTCCGCCAAGCCATTCGTTCCAAACAGTTGATGCAGATCACCCTTGGCTCCGAAACATTGCGTTTGCGGCCTTTGGCGCTGGACTATTGGGGGCGGTTGTGGACCCTGGCCGCTTGGGATGAACGCGCGCAGGATTTTATCACCCTCAGGGTCGATAAAATAACGCGGCTTGATGCCATGCCGGCCGTATTTGTCGATGAGCCCGGCAAATCCTTGGTCGATTATCTGGCCTGGAACAAACATCCCGACCGCGCGCGGCATCGGTCATAACCGCGTGTGCGTGTCATGCAGAGCGGGGAAAGACATAGCAATTCTTGCGTGGCGCGAGCAGCCAAAATAACGTGTCCGGCTTTGGCAAAAACACAGAGGGAACCGAAGCGGTCAGCACGGCGCCCTGCTCAAGCTTGAAGTCAACCAATGAATTTTGCCCCAAAAATCGTGACCGTAGCACCCGGGCGCGGGCCGCATGACCCATCGCATCAGTCGGGCTCGGTCCCTGACCGGCGCGGTCGAAATCAATACGAATATGTTGCGGGCGGATCACAATGTCCAAAATCGTGCCATCTGCATGACCGGGCGCGAAGAATTCACCAAAGGGTGTTTCGGCCAATGCTCCCTTAACTTCGCTTGTCATAACATTGATATCACTGAAAAATGAAGCTGCATCTTTATCGACTGGTGAATTATAGATCGTATAGGGTGCGCCTTTTTGGACAATCTTGCCATCTCGCATCAGGGCAATCTCATCGGCCATTTTCATCGCCTCACCGGGATCATGCGTCACCATCAAAACAGCCGTACCCGCTTCGCGCAAAACCTCGAGAGTCTCATCGCGGATTTCATCGCGCAGCCGATCATCTAGGCCGGAAAACGGCTCATCTAGCAGCATGATTCTGGGGCCCGGCGCCACCGCGCGTGCCAAAGCAACCCGCTGCTGCTCGCCGCCAGACAACTCATGCGGCATCTGAGCGCCATAGCCGGCCAAATCAACCCGCTCCAATAGCTCGTCCGCCCGCGCCCGGCGGATAGATTTTGCCCCCTTCAAGCCGAAAGCGACATTTTCCCAGACCGATAAATGAGGAAAAAGGGCGAAATCTTGGAACATCATGCCGATATTGCGCAGCTCTGGTGGCTGCGAGCGCGCGCCATCACAGATCAAAGCGCCATCTATGAACACTTCACCGCTGTCCTGCCGCTCAACCCCCGCCACAATGCGCAAAGTGGTCGATTTTCCACAGCCCGATGGGCCCAGCAAGCAGGTCACCTGCCCCGGCTCCAGCCGCAGGCTGACATCATCCACCGCAGATTGACCGGCAAAGCGGCGCGACAAGTTTCGGATTTCAAGTCTCGGATTCGACAACAGCAGCGCCCAACTGACAAAAACACTCAGGCTTATGTATGTGGCATGCGGAGATTTAGCAACAGCTGGCCTCTGCGGCATCCGCTTCAAATGGGGAAGCCGCGCCACAGCCCTCGAAAATGCCGTAGTGAGTTTCAAAACTGCCTATAAAATCAAAATGCGCCGCAAACCGCGTTTGCGCCAGCATGGTCCAAGTGTTGCCACAAACCGGAAAAACCTTGCCCGTTTCGATCCAATGGTGCCCATCTAAAGGCAACCCATGGGGGCAATTCTCAATTGTCCCCTTATAGATCACCGCCTGCCCGTAGTCTTCGCAATCACTTTCCAAATTCGCCAATTTCCATAAACGATAAGTGGCAGAGGTGAATTTCAGCGGCGCAACCGCGGCTTCCAGAAGGGGATTTTCGATGGTGATCGGGCGATGGGTGACCAAACGCGGATCTGTGAAACCCGCAGTCTTGGCAAAATTTAGAAAATCATTCCAATACAGCGCTCCAGACAGGCATTCGCCGTAAAGCACTTCGTTGCGCGCCATTGCCTCTGGCACGCGGCGATCGGCATACACATCCGAAAAATACATCTCACCACCGGGTTTCAGCAGACTATAGGCTCCGCGCAATACCGCTTGCTTATCCGTTGCAAGATTGACCACGCAATTGGAGACAATCACATCAAACGATTGCGGATCAAACGGCAAATCTTCCAGCGATTCTATATATCCTTTGTGAAACGCCACATTCGACGCGCTGTAGCCAAATGCCTCCCGATGATATTCTTGCAAGCTGCGGGCCACATCAAGCTGCTCATCGGTCATATCAACACCGACCACAAAGCCCTCTTCACCCACCATGCGTGACAGCGCATAGACATCTCGGCCCGCGCCGCAGCCAAGATCTAAAACCCGCGCGCCCTTGAGGGCCTCTGGCGCAATCAAGCCACACCCATAGTAGCGCATCAGCACCTCATCGTGCAGCTGCGACAGGATTTTCTTCAACCAAATGGGCATTTCTGCTGGCTCACAGCAAGCATTGGTTTGAAGATCAGCAGAAGACTGCAAGGTTTTGCCGTAATACTCTTGCACGTTTTCATGTTTCATCGCAGGGCCCTTCACCATATTTCGCTTCAATCAACCGCCGCAGTGGGCCTGCGGCGCAGTCCGGCATGACCTTGGAACATTCGCCTAGAGACCAAAAGCTCTGCACGGCGAAATCTCATTAAATTGTGGCGTTGGTCGCGCCACCGTCAAGCAAAATATTCTGCCCCACCATAAAGCCCGCGTGTTGCGAGCATAAAAACGCACAGGCCGCGCCAAATTCTTCAGATGTGCCATAACGGCGAGCAGGAATCGTGGCCTGGCGTTGGCTTTGCGCCTGGGCCATGGTGATGCCTTGAGCCTTCATGATACCACTGTCGAGCGAGACCGCCCGGTCCGTGGCGTGGATGCCGGGCAACAGATTGTTAATCGTAACGCCATGTTCGGCCACTTGCCGCGCCGTTCCCGCGACATAGCCGGTCAAACCCGTGCGCGCCGCATTGGACAGGCCCAGAACCGCGATGGGCGCTTTGACCGACTGGCTGGTGATATTCACCACCCGGCCCCAGCCGCGCGCCATCATCGCGGGCAGGCAGGCTTTCATAAGGGCAATTGGGGTCAACATATTGGCATCGAGGGCCGCAATAAAATCAGCACGGTCCCAATCGGACCATAGCCCGGGCGGTGGCCCTCCAGCATTGGTCACCAAAATATCCACATCACCGGCAGCGCTCAGCAGCATCTCTTGGCCCTCGGGCGTGGTGACATCACAGGCCACTTCTGTGACCGATACCCCATAGGTAGAGCGAATCGCAGCGGCAGTGGCGGCCAAAACATCCACATTCCGCCCATTGACCACCAGATGCACCCCTTCACCGGCCAAAGCCTCAGCACAGCCCCTCCCAAGACCTTTCGAAGAGGCACATACCAAAGCTTTCTTGCCAGAAATTCCCATATCCATTGTCTATTTCCTCGTTAAGTATTCACAAAGTCTAGCATTTAGGAGGGCCCTATGACACCAGCCCTTGTTAAAAAATATATGTGAATTTAACAAAAAAGTTACCAAAGCGTAAATTTGAGTTTGCATATATAAAATTTTCCTCACATATATGGGAGTTATTATCCTTTAGTAGAACGTTTATACCTAAATAATTTCAAATGATGGCACAGGTGCAGGACTTCACAATTTATACGAGTGGGCAGCTCGGCGCGGTGCAAGGCGTTAACTATGGCGATCCCTTGTCCCATAAGGCAGATCTATATCTCGATGATATCTATCGTCTCAAAGCAAAAGCCCAAATCACCCGATTGACTTTGCAAGCAGACGCTTCAGGTCAGAGGCTTCGCGTGGCGCCTCAGAGCGCCATTGGTGCAATCGGCGCAGCAGTCTATCTAGACTGTAAAATCACGCTCATGTCAGATGTCGGGCAAACTTTCGACGCTCTGATCTTTGTCGAAGTTGAACTTGGAGAAATTAAACAAGTCTATCTATCTGCATTCAGCGCCATGCGGCCCGATACAGACTATCGACTGATCGGCATTGAGTCCCAGGTGAACCCAGGCAAATTGGCCGAGCTGAGCGATCCAATTTTCTATCCCGGCACGCAAATCACCCTAGCGGACGGGCGCCTATGCGCTGTCGAGGATCTCAAACCCGGGCAAAAGCTTCTCACTCAGGACCTCGCCGAGCAAAGCGTGACATCCGTTGAGACCAAAACCCAACGCACGCAGGGCAAGAACCGTCCTATATGGATCTCAAAATCCTACTTTGGCACCGATCACGACCTCATCCTAAGCGCAGAGCACCACATATTATATCCCCAACCCGATGGTGGCCCCGAGGGACAGTTCATCAAAGCAATGCATTTGTACAATGGCACAACAATAGATTGGGTGGAGGCTGGTTTTGTGGATTGCGTGCAAATACGTTTTGCCACAGAACATTTGATTTTTGCCAATGGCATTGCAGTGCAATCTCACATGCGCGGCGAAGATCGCGGAAGCGAGCCATCCGAAAGATTACCGCGGGCTGTGCAATCCTCATCTCGCCGTGCAAAACCCAGCCGGCGCGCGCTGTATTTGCCCAGTGGCCTGCCTTATAAAAACGTCGACTAGAGCTGCGCCACTCAAAAAAGCCGCCCATGCCACCTGTGTGAGACAGGGTTTCTTGCCAATGGCATCATCCCAACCTATACGCGGCTCATGTTAGACAACCGCCCCACACTTCCGCCAGAAATTGCCCGCCGGCGCACCTTTGCCATCATCAGCCACCCTGATGCTGGTAAGACCACTTTGACGGAAAAATTTCTGCTGTACGGCGGCGCCATTCAAATGGCCGGGCAAGTACGCGCCAAGGGCGAGGCCCGAAGAACGCGCTCAGATTTCATGAAAATGGAGCAGGATCGCGGCATCTCAGTCTCCGCCTCTGCCATGTCATTTGACTTCAAGGCCTATCGGTTCAATCTGGTCGACACGCCGGGTCACTCGGATTTTTCAGAAGATACCTACCGGACCCTCACAGCCGTTGACGCGGCTGTCATGGTCATTGACGGCGCTAAGGGCGTTGAGAGCCAGACGCAAAAGCTGTTCGAAGTCTGCCGCATGCGCGATTTGCCGATTTTAACATTTTGTAACAAAATGGACCGCGAAAGCCGTGATACATTTGAGATCATAGATGAGATCCAACAAAATCTTGCGATTGATGTCACGCCCGCCTCTTGGCCGATTGGGCGAGGCCGAGATTTCATTGGCACCTACGATCTGCTGCGCGACCAATTGGAGCTTATGGATCGGGCAGATCGCAATAGAGTGTCTGGATCTATAAAAATTAATGGATTGGACGATCCAGCCCTGGCAGAACATGTACCTGCGGAGCTTCTTGAAGTGTTTCTTGAAGAGATTGAAATGGCCAAAGAGCTCTTGCCTAAAATGGATCATCAGGCACTACTGGATGGCACTTTAACCCCGATTTGGTTCGGTTCGGCGATCAATTCCTTTGGGGTGCAAGAATTGATGCAGGGCATCGCTGATTTTGGCCCTGAGCCACAGCCGCAAAGGGCAGAACCGCGATTTCTCGCTCCGGAAGAGCTTAAAGTGGCGGGGTTTGTGTTCAAAGTGCAGGCCAATATGGACCCCAAACACCGTGATCGGGTCGCCTTTGTACGCTTGGCCTCCGGGCATTTCAAACGGGGAATGAAATTGACACATGTGCGCAGTAAGAAGCAGATGTCGATTTCCAACCCGGTTCTCTTTCTTGCTGCCGACCGTGAACTGGCCGAGGAGGCTTGGGCGGGAGACATCATTGGCATTCCGAACCATGGGCAATTGCGCATTGGCGACACTCTGACAGAAGGGGAAACGCTCCGGGTGACTGGCATTCCGAGTTTTGCACCAGAATTGCTGCAATCTGTCCGCGCAGGCGATCCGCTTAAAGCCAAACATTTGGAAAAAGCCCTCATGCAATTTGCCGAAGAGGGTGCGGCCAAGGTTTTCAAACCGATGATTGGATCAGGCTTTATTGTCGGAGTGGTGGGAGCCTTACAATTTGAGGTGCTGGCCAGCCGCATTGAGCTTGAATACGGGCTTCCGGTGCGGATGGAGCCAAGCCAATTTACCTCTGCCCGTTGGGTCTCAGGGCCACTGGACAAGACCGACGCCTTCGCACAGGCCAATAAGCAACATATGGCGCGAGACAATGACGACGACATGGTGTTTTTGACCCGGCTGCAATGGGACATTGACCGCGTGGCGCGGGATTACCCCGATGTTGCGCTGACCGCGACGAAAGAAATGATGGTTTAAAAGCCCGTTCTCGGCAATGGCCATGCCCGTTTGCGGGTTTGACCTATGGCAGATTACCGCCTATACGGGCGGAGTTGGCATGCGGCCAACACTGCGATGGACGCGAATGACCTGCGTCCAACACTCGTCGTGAAAATCTCTTATCACGACATATCTTGATGGACGTACATGATAAAATTCACTGATCTAAATTTGGACGCTAAAGTCCTTAAAGCCATTGCCGAAGCTGGTTATGACACCCCCACCCCCATTCAAGCCGGGGCCATCCCTCCAGCGCTCGAATGTAAAGATGTCCTAGGCATCGCACAGACCGGAACAGGCAAGACCGCCAGTTTCACCCTTCCCATGATCACTTTGCTCGGCCGCGGTCGCGCCCGTGCGCGGATGCCGCGCAGCCTGGTGCTTTGCCCCACACGCGAATTGGCCGCACAGGTGGCCGAAAACTTCGATACCTACACAAAATACAGCAAACTGACCAAGGCTCTGCTGATTGGCGGTGTGAGCTTCAAAGAGCAAGACAAGCTAATTGACCGAGGTGTCGACGTGTTGATTGCAACGCCCGGCCGGCTGCTCGATCACGTTGAACGCGGCAAATTGCTTTTGACCGGCGTGCAAATCATGGTGGTGGATGAGGCGGATAGAATGCTTGATATGGGATTCATTCCAGATATTGAACGGATCTTCAAACTCACCCCCTTCACCCGGCAAACCTTGTTTTTTAGCGCGACCATGGCGCCAGAGATTGAGCGCATCACCAATACGTTTCTCTCGGCACCCGCCAAAATTGAGGTGGCACGCGCGGCGACCACATCCGATACGATCACCCAATCGGTCATTATGTTCAAAGCCAGCCGCAAGGATCGTGAAGGCACTGAAAAACGCGCGCTCCTACGCGGTATGATTGAGAGCGAAGCGGAAAATTGCAGCAATGCCATTATCTTTTGCAATCGCAAAATGGACGTGGATGTGGTGGCCAAATCCATGCAAAAATATGGCCTTGATGCCGCACCTATACATGGGGATCTAGATCAATCCAAACGCATGGAAACTTTGGACAATTTCCGATCTGGCGCGCTGCGCTTCTTGGTGGCCTCAGATGTGGCGGCGCGTGGGCTGGATGTGCCGAATGTGAGCCATGTCTTCAACTACGATGTGCCCAGCCATGCGGAAGACTATGTACACCGGATCGGTCGCACCGGCCGCGCGGGCAAGTCTGGCACGGCCATGATGATCTGTAGCCCGCGAGATGAAAAGAATTTTGCCGCCATTGAAGAGCTGGTGAAAATGGAAATTCCGCGGATGGAACATGCAAAATCTGGCCAGTCCGCCGAGGCCGAAACGGTTTCAGAAGACAGCGCAGAAAAAAAACCGGCCCGACGCAGCCGCACCGCAAGATCAAAGAAATCAAATGCACAAGAGCCGTCGGAGGCGCAAGCACTGCCTGCTGCGATCGACACGGCAGCAGATCCCGCGCCCGTGCCCGTAGCCACGGCTGAGGAGAACACACAGCCGCGCAACCCTGCACGCGAGCAAAGCTCAAACCGGCGCGGCGGCCGTGGACGCGGCCGCAACCGTGATGCAGAGTCCCGCGACAATCGTCGTGGTGGGGCCACTTGGGACGCCACAATGCCCAATTTCATTGCAAAAAGCTTTACAGAGCGTTTGGTAGCAGAGGGCAAAGATCCATCAACGGCCAATGATACGCCTGAGAGTAAAGAACTGCCCAGCCTCGCGGACGGCGCTGAAGATCTCAGCCTGACCCAGGCGCCTCAGGACACCGTGCAGGACACCGCAGCCGCTCAGGAAGACCTCGCATAAGATCCGTTCTGCGGATCTGCTCGGTTGCTTGGGCGCGCCGATAAGCCCGAAAACGCAGCCCGGCGCTCACGCCGGGCGAAGTTTTAACCGGTTTTGGTTATGACAAACGGCTGATCACAACGGTGACCTCTGGCTTTTTACCAATCTCAGACTGCGCAGATTGCCGTGCAATACGGCGCAGCTCATCTTCAAGTTTCTTATCATCACGCAGAGTTTTGCGGCCCGCACGCATCATAAATTGGTTCAAGTCTTCTTCCAAAACTTCAACCAAGCCCGCTCGGCTGCTGCCGATTTCTGGCAGGCCTTTGATTTCACACCAAGGTTCACCTAAAGGGCCGTCATCATCCAAGATCACACTCACCATGACATGGCCGTTAAGCGACATGCGAATACGGTCACGCACCACCCCGTCTAATGCGCCAATTTGCACAGATCCATCAATATAGGTACGACCGGTCTCAACAAACTCCTCAACCTTGGGCGCATTGCCGGACAGGTTAATCACCATGCCATTCACTGCGACAACCGATTGTATCCCCTTGGCCTTAGCCAAATTCGCATGAGCACGCAGGTGGCGGTGTTCGCCATGCATCGGGACCATAATCTGCGGCTGCATCAAAGCATGCATGGCTTCAAGATCCGGGCGATTGGCATGGCCAGACACATGATAGGCGCCCGTGGCATCATCCACCACATCCACACCAATTTCAGACAGTTGGTTGATGATCTTAATCACGCCACGCTCATTACCCGGAATGGTTTTTGACGAAAATAGGAACAGATCCCCTTCCTTGAGCTTATGCCCGCGATATTTGCCATTGGCCAATTGCGCAGAGGCTGCGCGCCGCTCACCCTGGCTGCCTGTGACCAAGAACATCAGATTGCCGCGCGGCACATCCAAAGCTTCCTCTGGGCTAATCACCGGAGGAAAATCTGACAACACGCCGGTCTCAAGCGCCGCTTCTACCATTTTGTTCATCGCCCGCCCCATAAGGCAGACCGAGCGCCCCGCACGGCGGGCCGCTTCTGCCAAGGTTTTGACCCTGGCGACATTGCTGGCAAAGGTGGTGGCCACGACCAATTGATCGGCAGATGCTACCAATTGCGTAATATTGTCCCCCAAAGTCGCCTCAGACCGCCCTGGGCTTAGAGAAAACACATTGGTACTGTCACAGACCAAAGCCTTGACTCCGGGTTTGGCAATCTCGCCCCAAAGGACAGGATCCCAGCCTTCACCAACCAAGGGCGTCTCGTCCAGTTTGAAATCCCCCGTATGCACAACCCGCCCCTCTGGCGTATCAATCACCAAACCCGAACTTTCAGGAATAGAGTGGCTGATGGGCAGGAAACCAACTTCAAACGGCCCCAATGCCACTTGATCTGGCCAAGCGCCCATGACCGTCACCGCATTGGCGGGCACCCCGTGCTCTTCCAATTTGCGACGGGCAATATTGGCGGTAAAAGCGCGGCAGTAAATTGGCGCGCCCAAACGGGCATAGGTATGGCCAACGGCTCCAACATGATCTTCATGCGCATGGGTAATGAACACGCCATCAATACGGTCTTTGCGTGCCTCTAGCCAGGCAATGTCAGGAATAATCAAATCAACCCCAGGTGAACCGTCCATATCAGGAAAGGTCACACCGAGATCGACGACAATCAGGCGCTCTTTGTCTTGTGGCCCGTAACCATAGACATAGCAATTCATTCCCACCTCTCCGGCGCCGCCGAGAGGGAGATACATTAAACGTTGTTGGCTCATCAAATTTCCTTATTGAATTGATGGATCACGGTGAGACCGTGCATTGTAAGCTCATCTTCGAAGGCGTCGAACAGATGGGCTGAGTGTTGAAACAGCGGCGCGAGGCCACCGGTCGAGATGACTTTCATCGGTTTGCCATGTTCGGCTTTGATCTGGTCGCAGATCTCACGCACGAGGCCAACATAGCCCCAGAACACGCCCGATTGCATGCAGGCCACCGTATTGGTGCCAATCACGCGCTGGGGTTTTGAAATATCCACATGTGGCAAAGCGGCTGCGGCTTGATGCAATGCTTCGAGGCTGAGGTTGACGCCCGGGGCAATAGAGCCACCGACATAGGCACCATCGCTGTCGACCACATCAAAGGTGGTGGCTGTCCCAAAATCGACGATGATAAGGTCGCCACCAAACAGATCATGCCCAGCGACGGAATTGACCAGCCGATCCGGTCCGACGGCTGTGCCCGCATCGACGCGCACAGAAATCGGAAGCCGGCAATCGGTGCGTCCCACCACCAGCGGCCGCGTGCCGAAATACTTATCCGCCAGAACCCTCAGGTTAAACACAACCCGAGGAACCGTCGAGGAAATCACCATCTCATCAATATCGCCGGCGATGCCATCTAGGGTCATCAAGGTATTGAGCCAGACAAAATATTGATCCGCTGTGCGTTTATGGGAAGAGGCAATCCGCCAATTGGCGATGAACTGCGTGCCATCCCAAATCGAGAACACAGTATTGGTATTTCCGCAGTCAATCGCGAGTAGCATCTGGATAGGCCCTAAAAATAGATATCAGCGGCTGGTATGACCCTCTTGCCGCCTGCCGTCAACAGCAGCAAATTGCCCTGGGAATCCAGCCCTTCAAAACGGCCAGTTATCTCCTCTCGCCCGGTGCGAGCGGTAATATTCTCACCCAAACGAGCCGCATGGGCGGTCCATTCGGCGCGAACCTCGCAAAAGCCTTGCTGCTGCAAAACATCATCTACCGCTGCAAATTCCGCCGCAAGGATCGCAAGAAACGCTTCCGGGGCTGGGCTTTGGCCTGTCACATCCGCCACGCCGATCGGCTGAAAACTTGCATGCGCAACATCGCGAGGCGCATGGCCAAGGTTGACACCAATCCCGATGGTTAAGCGATCAACCTGCTGGCCAGACCCGGAAGATTCAAGCAAGATCCCAGCGACCTTCCCGCCATTCAGCAAAACATCATTTGGCCATTTTTGAGCCAAGGCCCCCGGCTCCACGACGCGCGACAAGGCCCGCCGCAGGGCGCAGGCCGCAACGAAAGAGCGCTGCGCTGCCTGAGCGGGGGGGCAAAAGGGCTGCATGACCAAACTGGCAGCAAAGGCCCCGGCTGGGCTCAACCAACTGCGCCCCTGCCGGCCGCGGGCTTGAGTCTGGCTGGCCGCCAAAATCCAATGCGGGAAACCCTGCGCCCCATCATAACTGCGGGCTAAATCCATAGTGGATCGCGCCTGCGCATAAAAACTGGCGCTGACGCCAGAGGGCAAATTAATTTGCAAGAGACTCCGCCGCCACCTGCGCCAAAGGTTCAATGCCAAACAGGCTAAAGGCCGCACCCACCGTGATCACAGCGGTGGAGGCCACCAAGATCACAGTCAACCGACGCGGCGTCTGGGTATCAAGTGGCTCGCTCTCCGCACCAAAATACATGAAATAAACGATGCGAATGTAATAATAGGCCCCAATCACAGAGGCCACCACCCCGGCGATGGCAAGCCACGCCATATTGGCCTCATAAGCGGCGCGCAGCACATAGAATTTGCCAAAGAACCCAATCATCGGCGGGACCCCAGCCATAGAGAACATTATGAACACCACGCAGAGCGCTTTCAAAGCCTGACCTTTTGACAGCATGCTGAGGGAGGCAATATCACTCACAGGCCGGCCATCACGCTCCATAGAGAGGATCAGGGCAAACATACCGATGTTCATAGAGATATAAATCGCCATGTAGATCAACATGGCTTGAACGCCGAACACCGTGCCTGCGGCCAGACCCATCAACGCAAAGCCCATATGCGCGATTGAAGAATAGGCCATCAGACGTTTGATGTCTTTTTGCCCAATCGCTGCCACTGCACCAAGAAACATTGAAAAGACCGATAGAACGGCCACAACCTGTTGCCAATCTGCGGTCACACCGCCGAAAGCATCATGCACCACACGGGCAAACAGGCCCATAGCCGCCATTTTTGGCGCCGTGGCAAAAAAGGCTGTAACTGGGGTTGGCGCGCCTTCATAGACATCTGGCGCCCACATGTGAAAAGGCGCGGCAGAAACTTTGAAGCCCATGCCGGCAATCACAAAGACTAAGCCCAACAGCAATCCAATGGACAAATCCCCACTGCCGGTTGCGGCCATAATACCGGAAAACTCGACCGTGCCGGCAAACCCATAGACCAAAGAGGTGCCATAAAGCAGCAGACCAGACGACAAGGCGCCCAGCACAAAATATTTCAACCCGGCTTCGGTCGATTTGGCACTGTCGCGGCGGAAGGCTGCGATCACATAGAGGGCCAAAGATTGCAGCTCTAATCCCATATAGAGGGTCAAAAGGCTGCCCGCAGAGACCATCACCATCATGCCCACAACTGACAGAGCCACCAAAAGCGGGTATTCAAACTTCAGCATATCATGTTTGGCCGCGTAATCTTGGCCCATCACCAGAACCAAAGCTGCGGAAAGTAAAATCACGATTTTGCAAAATCGCGCGAAACTATCGTCGATGAACATCCCGCCAAAGGAGGCTGTACCCGCCGGCGTGCCCATCGCCAAGATCAATGCCAGAAGCATAAACGCACCGCTGGTCAGCCAGACCGAGAGCGCGGCGTGCCGATCCTTGCCCGTATAAACGAAAACAACCAAAGCCAGCATCGCATAGAGCGACAGAAGAACCTCAGGTAGAACAGTCGTGAAATCAGAAGCGATCATGTTCCAAAATTCCCCTTTAATGGGACGCAGTGGATGCGGCCGAACTCACAATTCCATGAGCGGCCACATTGCTGTGATAGGTTTCAACCAAAGCCGCAACCGACGGCCCAATGATGTCAAGAATAAGCGCTGGGTAAACGCCCAAGATCAACGTCATCGCCACAAGAGGGGCGAAGATCATCTTCTCACGCGGTGCCATATCGGTAATGGATTTCAAGCTCTCTTTGATCAGATCCCCCAAAACCACGCGGCGATACAGCCACAAAGCATAGGCCGCCGACAAGATCACACCAGAGGCCGCGAATAGCGCCACCCAAGTGTTGACCTGAAAGATGCCCATCAAAGTGAGGAATTCACCAACAAACCCAGATGTGCCCGGCAGACCTACATTGGCCATGGTGAAAAACATAAAGATCAAGGCATAGCTGGGCATCCGATTGACCAAGCCGCCATAGGCGTCAATCTCGCGGGTGTGCATCCGGTCATAAATCACCCCAACACAGAGAAACAACGCACCGGAGATAAAGCCGTGGCTCAGCATCTGAAATATCGCGCCATCAATCCCTTGCTGATTGGCCGCAAATATCCCCATGGTGACATAGCCCATATGCGCCACCGAGGAATAGGCGATCAGTTTTTTCATATCTTGTTGCGCCAATGCGACCAGCGAGGTGTAGACAATCGCGATGGCCGACATCCAAAACACCAAAGGCGCCAGCAGGTCAGAGGCCACAGGGAACATCGGCAAAGAGAACCGCAGGAACCCGTAGCCGCCCATTTTCAACAATATTGCCGCCAGGACCACAGAGCCGGCCGTCGGCGCTTGCACATGGGCATCAGGCAACCAGGTATGCACCGGCCACATTGGCATTTTCACCGCAAAGGAGGCGAAGAAAGCCAGCCACATGAGCGTTTGCGCCCCGCCAATAATGTGAAAACCCGCCACGGTCAGCGTGTCAGATCCAAAATTATGGCTCAAGAGCACAACCATATCGGTGGTTCCAGCATCAGCAAACATGGCCACCATGGCCACGAGCATCAGAACCGAGCCCAAAAATGTGTACAAAAAGAACTTGAAGGACGCATAAATCCGCTCTTTTCCGCCCCAAATTCCAATGATCAAAAACATTGGGATCAAACAGGCCTCAAAAAACATGTAAAACAGCACCAGATCCAGAGCGCAGAACACTCCGATCATCAGGCTTTCAAGCACCAAAAAGGCGATCATATATTCTTTGAGACGATGGGTGACGTTCCAAGAGGCTGCGATGACCAAGGGCATCGTGAATGTTGTGAGCAAAACAAACAGAAGGCTGATCCCATCGACCCCCATCTTATACTGCATACCCAAGAGCCAGCTGCGCTCTTCGACAAATTGAAAGCCCGTATCATTTGGCTCAAAACCCGACAGCAGCATAAGCGAGGCCAGAAACGTAAATCCGGTCGCGGCCAGCGCTAGATATTTCACATTACTTTGCGAGGCCTCACTATCACCGCGGGCCAAAAGCGCCAAGATGATCGCTGCGACCAAAGGAATGAATGTAATTAGGCTAAGAAGGTTGCTCATTATTTACCCCCTGCGATGGACACCCAAGTGACCAAAGCTGCGATACCGATGACCATGCCGAAAGCATAGGTGAAAATATAACCCGACTGCATGCGGCCAGCCCATTTGGTGAAAAATGGGATGATGCCCATGGCCAGACCGTTAATGCCGCCATCAATGATTTTACCATCTCCGATTTTCCACAAGTACCGTCCCAACCATTGCGCCGGGCGTACAAGAAGCACGTCGTAGATTTCATCAAAATACCATTTGTTGAGTAGGAAACGGTAGAGCACAGGATTGCTCTCAGCCACGCGGCGTGGCAGGTCCAGTTTGGTCATATAGAATGCCCAAGCCGCCAAAAAGCCCAATATCATCGCGATAAACGGGGATAATTTAACCAACCAATGAACGTGATGCGCATCGTCCAGCACGGTGTTGCTTGGCGCCATATAAATCGCGCCGCGGCCCAGCTTGTCCTCAGCGCTGTCATGCCCCGCATCATGACCGGCCGCATCCTCGCTTTCAGCACTGGCTGTGGCGGCATGAGCTGGCGCAATCAGATGAAACCCACCCTCAGCATGGTCAGCGTCATGACCGGCATTTGCCTCAACAATGCCGAAGAAGACTTCCACCTTATGATGATCTCCAAAAAACGGCTTGTAAAAGACCATACCAGAGAAGATCGCCCCAACCGCCAACACCGCAAGGGGCACCAACATAACCTTTGGGCTCTCATGGGCATGCTCATGGGTATGTTTGTCGCCACGCGCCGCGCCAAAGAAGGTCAGGAACATCAAGCGCCAGCTGTAAAAACTGGTGAACATCGCCGCGATAACCAACATCCAGAAGGCATAGCCTCCCATTGTTCCGGCGTAGGCACTCTCAATCACCGCATCCTTCGACAGGAACCCGGCAAACCCGTAATGCGTGAGCGGAATACCCACACCCGTAATCGCCAGCGTCCCAATCATCATGGCCCAGAACGTATAGGGCAGCTTTTTGCGCAAACCACCATAATTGCGCATATCTTGCTCGTGATGCATGCCGTGAATGACCGAACCGGCACCCAAAAACAGCATCGCTTTAAAAAAGGCATGGGTCAAAAGGTGGAACATTGCCACGGAATAGACACCCAGGCCCGCAGCCACGAACATATAGCCCAGCTGTGAGCAGGTTGAATAGGCAATCACCCGTTTGATGTCATTTTGGACAAGACCGACAGTCGCTGCAAAGAAGGCCGTTGAAGCGCCTAAAAAGACGACAAAACTCATCGTATCGGGTGCAAATTCCATAATGGGAGACATGCGGCAAACCAGAAACACCCCGGCTGTGACCATCGTCGCCGCATGGATCAAGGCAGACACAGGCGTCGGGCCTTCCATCGCATCGGGCAACCAGGTGTGCAGGATAAGCTGTGCCGATTTGCCCATCGCGCCGACGAATAGCAGGAAGGCAATCAAATTCGCCGCGTTCCAATCACGCCACAAAAAGTGCAACTCCATCGTCGCCAATTGCGGGCCGATCAGGAAGATATCCTCAAACTTGATGCTATCGGCCACAAGATAAAGGCCAAAGATGCCAAGCAAAAATCCGAAATCACCCACCCGGTTGACCACGAAAGCTTTGATCGCAGCCGCCCCGGCGCTTTGTTTGCGGATATAAAATCCAATCAACAAATAAGAGGCCACGCCGACCCCTTCCCAGCCAAAGAACAATTGCAAGAGGTTGTCTGAGGTCACCAGCATCAACATGGCGAACGTGAAAAACGACAGATAGGCAAAGAAGCGCGGGCGATAACTTTCGCCATCGCGGAAATGATCGTCATGGGCCATATAGCCCATGGAATAAAGGTGCACCAAGGCCGAGACGGTGGTGATCACAATCAACATGATCGTCGTGAGACGGTCCATGCGAATGGCCCAATCGGTCGACAGGGTTCCGCTCTCAATCCAGCGCAGAATATGGATACTTTCAGTCTGCCCATCAAAGCTAAGGAACACAGCCCAAGACAAAATCGCCGAAAGAAACAACAGTGCGGTGGTCAAAACCTGCGCTGCTTTATCGCCAATAACCCCATGACCGAAGCCTGCAATCAGAGCCCCCACCAATGGGGCAAAAAGGAGTATAGTTTCCATAACGCCTTACCCTTTCATTACGTTGACGTCTTCAACGTCAATCGAGCCTTTGTTACGGAAGAAACAAACCAAAATCGCCAAACCAATTGCAGCTTCAGCGGCCGCCACGGTCAATACAAACAGAGTGAAAATCTGCCCAACGTAGTCACCAAGAAAGGCTGAAAAAGCAACAAAGTTGATATTCACGCTCAGAAGCATCAACTCAATACTCATCAACAAGATGATGATATTTTTGCGGTTCAGAAACAGCCCGAAGATGCCAATCACAAACAGGGCCGCCGCGACGGCCAGATAATGTTCAAGTCCGATCATAGTCCCTGCCCCGGTTTTACGTCTTTCAATTCCATAGCTTTGGCTGGATCACGCATCATCTGCGCAACCACGTCTTGACGCTTAACGTCGACCCGATGGCGCAGCGTCAGGACAATCGCCCCAATCATAGCCACCAAAAGAACCAATCCGGCCAGTTGGAAAATCAAAATATAGTCATCATATAAAATGACACCCAGCTCGCCTGTATTGGTGCCAGAGCCAAATTGCGCGGCCAAACGCCCCTCATAACCTGCCGAATAGTCCCAAACGCCGAACGCAAACATCAGCTGTATCAAAACGATGACACCGATCACCAAACCCAGCGGCAGATATTTCGCCATCTCCGCTTTCAATTCCGCAAAATCCACATCAAGCATCATCACGACAAAGAGGAACAAGACCGCAACCGCTCCGACGTAGACGATGATCAGCAGCATGGCCACAAATTCCGCCCCCAGCAGGACAAAGAGGCCCGCGGCCGAGAGAAATGCCAAAATCAGCCACAAAACCGAATGCACCGGGTTGCGCGCGACGACGGTGAAAATGCCCCCAATCAAAGTAGACATTGAAAATGCGTAAAACGCGAGTTCCGCGATACCCATCGTAATTCCTTCCCTTAGCCGCTAGCGATATGGCGCGTCGAGTTCAAGATTGCGGGCAATCTCTGCTTCCCAACGGTCGCCATTTTCTAACAGTTTGGATTTATCGTAAAATAACTCTTCACGCGTCTCGGTTGAGAATTCAAAATTCGGCCCCTCAACAATCGCATCCACCGGGCAGGCCTCCTGGCAAAACCCGCAATAGATGCATTTCGTCATATCTATATCGTAACGGGTGGTGCGGCGGCTGCCGTCATCGCGCGGCTCGGCGTCGATCGTAATGGCCTGAGCCGGGCAGATCGCTTCGCAAAGTTTACAAGCAATGCAGCGTTCTTCCCCATTCGGATAGCGGCGCAAAGCATGTTCACCGCGGAACCGCGGGCTTAACGGCCCTTTTTCATGTGGGTAGTTTAATGTCGCCTTTGGCCGGAAAAAATATTTCATGCCCAATTTGAACGCAGCCCAAAAATCTTGCAGCAAGAAATATTTGACCCCACGGGTATAATCAATATTTGCCATTGGTTTAGCCTCCCACTGTCCAGCGGGCATAGACGCCCCAGAACCAACCGAATTTCGCTGCAAATGCCACAAAGACCACCCAGACCAAAGAGAAGGGCAGAAATACTTTCCAGCCCAACCGCATCAGCTGATCGTAGCGATACCGCGGCACCAGAGCCTTAACCATGGCAATCAGGAAAAAGAAGATTGCCATTTTCCCGACCATCCAGACAGGACCATCAGCAATGAACGGCACAGGTGAAGCCCAGCCGCCGAAAAACAACAAGGTGATCAGAGCGCACATTAAGAATATCGCAATATATTCACCCGCCATGAAGAGCAAAAACGGCGTCGACGAATATTCCACCTGATATCCCGCCACAAGCTCCGACTCTGCCTCAGGCAAATCGAAAGGCGGGCGATTGGTTTCTGCCAAGGCGCTGATGAAAAACAAAAAGACCATTGGAAAATGGGGAATGAAATACCAGTTAAAAAAGCCCAAATCCCCATTCTGCGCTGCCACAATTGCGCCGAAATTCATTGATCCGGTCGAAATAATCACCCCGATAATGATCAAGCCCATTGAGACCTCATAGGAAATCATCTGCGCCGCAGAGCGCAGCGAGCCGAGGAACGGGTATTTCGAGTTCGAGGCCCAGCCTCCCATGATCACGCCATATACTTCCAAAGAGGAGACCGCGAAAACAAACAGCAAGGCCACGTTTATATCAGCCAACACCCAAGTATGGTTGAAGGGGATCACGGCCCAGGCCAACATCGCCAAAACAAAAGACACGAGCGGCGCCAATATAAAGACCGGACGATCGGCGCCCGCGGGAATGACAATTTCCTTAACCACATATTTCAATGCATCGGCCACGGTCTGCAGCAGGCCAAACAATCCCACAACATTTGGCCCGCGCCGCATCTGTACCGCGGCCCAGATTTTCCGGTCGCCATAGACCAAAAACAGCAAGCTGATCATCACAAAGCCAACCACTGCAAGGGTCTGGCCCAAAAGGATCACAGCGACCCCCAGGTTGGTGGTAAAGAATTCGTTCATACCTCTGGTATCCCTCGTTCCCTGCGCACAGCAGTGCTGATTTTCGCCTGAATATCGGCCAATACGTCAGCCGGGTCATTTGATGGGCTGTAAACCGTATCTCGTGTAAAAATACCAGCCTTCCCGGCATGGTTTTTCGATGAAACCACCACTCGGCGCGCTCTAGGGCCTGTGATGGCCCCGTGACCGTGCCAAGTTGCGTCAAACTTGGGGCCACAACAGCGGTCCAGCCGATCCATCAAAGCCAAGCCCATGAGATTACTCCGCCGCAAGAGGCGCAGATTTGCGCGCTTTGGCATTGGCTGAAAGCTCCGCCATCAAGGCACTGGCCCGTGCAATGGGATTGCTGAGATAATAATCGCTTATCGCCTGCCCAAAATCACCCTGGCCCATTTTTCCACCCGAAACGGCCTGCCATTCATTTTCTGGCACCATGTCAAGCGCGGCCAAATGAGGCGCAGCAGCGATCATGTGAGTGCGCAACTGTACCAAAGTGTCAAAGGGCAAAGCCGCGCCCAATTCCGCCGAGAGCGCCCGCAGAATGGCCCAGTTCTCCTTGGCATCACCGGGGGCAAATCCAGCGCGCTGCGCCAATTGTGGCCGCCCTTCGGTATTGACGAAAATACTGTTTTCCTCGGTATAGGCCGCCCCTGGCAGGATGATATCGGCCCGATGCGCGCCGCGATCGCCGTGACTGCCTTGATAAATCACAAATGCCCCTGGCGCGATGTCCAGTTCATCCGCACCCATGTTGTAGATCACCTCGGCGCCATCAAGCGCGGCGGTGAGCCCCCCATCCGTGGTGCATCCCAAGTCCATTGCGCCAACCCGCGCCGCTGCTGTGTGCAAGATCATGAGTTTGCTCGCAGTTTTTTCGCAAAGCTCCATCGTGGCCGCCAAAACCGCCGCTCCATCTTCGCCTTGCAAAGCCGCCTGCCCCAGCACCACCACTGACGGTTGCTCCAGAACCGCCTTGTGATCTTTCTTGAGCAAGCCCTGTAGATCAGCGCGCCCTGTGCCCACATGCACATAGTCATAGGTCAGATCGACTGGCTCACCAATCAAACCAATTGTGGCGCCACGGCTCCAAGCCTTGCGGATGCGGGCATTCAGAACCGGCGCTTCACTTTTTGGATTCGTGCCAATCAACTGGATCATCTGCGCAGTTTCGAGATCCTCAACCCGGGCAGTGCCGACATAGGCGCTCCGATTGCCCGCTGGCAATTGCGCCCCATCGGTCCGGCATTCGATTTTGCCGCCAAGGCCAGATATCACCTGCTGAAGCGCATAGGCCGCCTCAGTCGAGACCAAATCGCCCACCAAAGCGGTGACTTGTTTGCCCGCCATCGCCGCAGCCGCTGCTGCAAGCGCTTCCGGCCAAGTCGCAGGACGCAATTTTCCCGCCTCGCGAATATAGGGCCGGTCCAAGCGCTGACGGCGCAAACCATCCCAAACAAAACGCGACTTATCGGCAAGCCATTCCTCATTCACACCATCATGGTTGCGCGGCAAAAACCGCATCACTTCGCGGCCCTTTGTGTCGACGCGGATATTAGATCCAAGCGAATCCATGACATCAATGGAATCTGTTTTGCTCAACTCCCAAGGACGGGCCGTGAACGCATAGGGTTTGGACACCAAAGCGCCAACAGGGCAAAGATCAATGATATTTCCCTGCAAATTGCTGTCGAGCGTTTGACCGAGATAGCTCGTAATTTCAGAATCTTCACCGCGCCCAGTTTGACCCATCTGGGTCAGCCCGGCCACTTCCGATGTGAAGCGCACACAGCGGGTGCAGGAAATGCAGCGGGTCATATGGGTCTCGACCAGCGGACCCAAATTCAAATCCTCTGTCGCCCGCTTGGGCTCACGGAACCGGCTGAAATCCACACCATACGCCATGGCTTGATCTTGCAGATCGCACTCTCCGCCCTGATCACAGATTGGGCAGTCCAACGGGTGGTTGATGAGCAAAAATTCCATCACCCCTTCCCGCGCTTTTTTCACCATCGGAGAATTGGTTTTGACAACCGGCAATTGCCCTTCTGGGCCGGGGCGCAAATCGCGCACCTGCATCGCGCAAGAGGCCGCAGGTTTCGGCGGCCCGCCGACGACTTCCACCAGACACATGCGACAGTTGCCAGCGATGGTCAGACGCTCATGGTAACAAAAACGTGGCACCTCAACCCCGACCTGTTCACAGGCTTGGATCAACGTCATCGCGCCGTCTACTTCAATTTCTTGATCGTCGATGATGATTTTTCGCAGGTCAGACATATCTACTTCGCTTTCAGCAATTTTCCGATCGCAGAGCCTGCTTCAATTTCAGCAAGCCCCAAGGTGCAATAGGTCGCGGGTTGGTCAGGAATAACCCCATGATCTGCAAGCCGCTGTTGAGCAATACCCAAAACACGCTTTTTTTCCATAGGATCTTTAACAAAGGCGGACACCTCTTGGGCCGTATAGCCGAGCGATCGCGCCTCTGCTTCGAGGGATTTAACTTTCAACCAAGCCTTCAGCATCCGAGCAGAGATACTGGGACAGGTTTTGCGGATCACATTGGCCATAGAAATCGCAATCAACCCTTCGTTGAGCGCCTCCTCCTGGGCCAAACCTTTCGCTGCAACAACCGGCGCAGGCACACAGCACAGCGCAATGGCGCAGGCTTTCAGCATGGTACGCATATCAGCAGAAGATGAAGCGATCCGGGTCATCTGTTACTCAGCCGCCATGCCAGGCCGGGGACGGCGTTTATGGGCGATCCGCTCCTCAATATCGTCACGAAAATGTCGGATCAGCCCCTGAATGGGCCAGGCGGCCGCATCCCCAAGGGCGCAAATAGTATGGCCTTCCACCTGTTTGGTGACATCGAGCAACATATCAATTTCGTCCGGTTCCGCATCACCGGTCACCAACCGCTCCATCACGCGCATCATCCAGCCTGTGCCTTCACGGCACGGCGTGCATTGTCCGCAGCTTTCATGCTTGTAAAACTTGGCCAATCGCCAAACAGCTTTGACCACATCCGTCGACTGATCCATCACAATGACTGCCGCAGTGCCCAGGCCTGAACGCTGTGCCCGCAGCCAATCAAAATCCATAATCGCGTCTTGCCGCATCACTGAGCCGGGCAGCATCGGCACGGAGGACCCGCCCGGAATCACGGCTTTGAGATTGTCCCACCCGCCGCGGATTCCGCCGCAATGCTTGTCAATCAGCTCGTCAAATGGGATCGACATCTCCTCCTCAACCACGCAGGGATTGTTCACATGGCCGGAAATGGCAAAAAGTTTGGTGCCCGTATTGTTCGGACGGCCAAAACCTGAGAACCAGGCACCACCACGGCGCAAAATCGTGGGCACCACCGCGATAGATTCCACGTTGTTCACTGTGGTCGGACACCCATAAAGCCCCGCCCCCGCTGGGAACGGAGGTTTCATCCTTGGCATGCCCTTCTTGCCCTCAAGGCTCTCCAAAAGCGCGGTTTCCTCACCACATATATATGCGCCCGCCCCGTGATGCAGATAAATGTCAAAATCCCAACCCGATTTGGCGGCATTCTTACCGACCAAGCCGGCGTCATAGGCCTCATCAATCGCCGCCTGTAGCGCTTCTCGTTCGCGAATATACTCGCCGCGAATATAGATATAGCAGGCATGGGCATTCATCGCGAAAGAGGCAATTAAGCAGCCTTCGATCAGAGTATGCGGATCATGACGCATGATTTCACGATCTTTGCAGGTGCCCGGCTCGGATTCATCGGCATTCACGACCAAATAGGACGGACGGCCATCGCTTTCTTTCGGCATAAAGGACCATTTCAACCCCGTTGGGAAGCCCGCCCCGCCACGACCGCGCAGGCCCGAGGCCTTCATCTCATCAATGATCCAATCACGGCCCTTTTTGATCAAAGCGGCCGTGCCATCCCAATGGCCCCGCGCCTTGGCACCTTTCAAAGTGCGCTCATGCATCCCGTAGAGATTGGTGAAAATACGATCTTGATCTTTCAGCATTTCATTCAGCCTTTATCTGCATCGCGGCGCGCACGCCAAATTTGAAAAGTGACAATAAGCGACCAAACCATCGCAGCCATCACGGCTAAATCTAGCAACAGCATGTGACGGCTTGAAATATCAAGCTGCACAGCGGCCCATTGCATGCCAAGCCAAATCAGCATCGCGCCGGCAATGACCAGACTGGCAGTCCGGCCCTTCTTGGCTTGGATATGATCTTTTTGACTGTGCATTCTGCGTTTGGTCTTTCAACTCATTGTCTTTGCCAAGAGGTGCTTTGTTACTTCGCAGCTTTCGCCTTGGCGGTTTTGGTCTTCGCTGCGGCCTTCACTTTGGCCTTGGGCGCGGCCTTTGACTTTGCACCCTTTCCCAACCAAGGGGTCAAAAGCGGCACTTCGCTTCCATCAATCCGTTTGACCGTATCGCCCAAGTCCACAGCCAATTGCACAGATGCGTTGAAAGCCGCTTTGCCCGCCTCATGGTCTTGCAAAGAGGTCAACCCCGTGGCCGGCTCCGCAGCATAGCGGCCGGTTTGCGAACCGGGGGTCGGCACCTCGCCTGCGGCCAATTGATCAATCAGATCCGCGAACTTTTCAGCTGTGAGATCCTCATAGTAATCTTTACCAATCTGAACCATTGGCGCATTTGCGCAGGCGCCCAAACACTCCACCTCTTCCCAGCTGAACTTTCCATCCTCGGAAATCACATGCGGTTTGCTGGCAATTTTGTCTTTGCAAACAGAGACCAAATCCTCTGCGCCGCAAATCATACATGTGGTGGTGCCGCATATTTGAAAATGCGCGATCTGGCCAACGGGCTGAAGCTGGAACATGAAATAAAAGGTCGCAACCTCTAAAACCCGAATATAGGCCATGCCCAAAAGATCAGCTACCGCCTCAATGGCCGGACGCGTCAGCCAGCCTTCTTGCTCCTGGGCGCGCCACAGCAATGGGATCACCGCGCTGGCCTGCCGGCCCTCGGGAAATTTGGTCATCTGCGCCTCCGCCCAAGCCTGATTGGCAGGTGTGAAAGCAAAGACGCTGGGTTGATCTGCGTGTAGACGACGAAGCATTAGAGCATTCCCTTCAAGATGGGGAACAAAACCCCGACACCCGCTCCGATCACAATTGCAATCACAAAACGGTTTCGACCCTTGGCAAATGCAACAGAGAGTATGCCGCTCATTGCGCCCAATATGATCGGCCAAAAATCAATATAAAATCCCGTCATCGGTCTATCTCTCCAAAGACCACATCCATTGTGCCAATGATGGCCGCCACATCTGCCAGCTGGTGCCCTTTGCACAGGTAATCCATGGCCTGAAGGTGCAAAAAGCCCGGCGCCCGTATCTTGCTGCGATAGGGTTTATTCGTGCCATCTGCCACCAGATACACGCCAAACTCACCCTTTGGCGCTTCAACCGCCGCATAGACTTCGCCCTCGGGCACATGGAAGCCCTCGGTGTAAAGTTTGAAGTGATGAATCAAAGCTTCCATCGACTGTTTCATCTCGCCGCGTTTTGGCGGGGTCATTTTTCCGCGCGCCATGACATCGCCCGGCTCCTCGCGCAATTTTCCAATCGCCTGTTTGATAATCGAAACGGATTGGCGCATTTCTTCCATGCGGCACAGATAGCGGTCATAACAGTCGCCATTTTTACCAACAGGAATTTCAAACTCAAACTCGTCATAGCATTCATAGGGCTGCGCGCGACGCAGATCCCAAGCCAAGCCAGAGCCGCGCACCATAACACCGCTAAAGCCATATTTCTGAATGTCGTCTTCTGTCACAACGCCAATATCTGCGTTGCGCTGCTTGAAAATCCGATTTTCGGTTAACATCGTGTCGATGTCTTGCAAAACCCCTGGGAAGGTCTGGGCCCATTCTTCGATATCATCCAGCAGAGCATCCGGCAGGTCTTGATGCACGCCGCCGGGGCGAAAATAGGCCGCATGCAAACGCGCACCACAGGCCCGCTCATAAAAGATCATCAGTTTTTCGCGCTCTTCAAACCCCCAGGTCAAAGGCGTCATCGCCCCCACATCCATGGCCTGCGTCGTGACATTGAGCAAATGGTTGAGCACGCGGCCAATTTCAGAATAAAGCACGCGGATCAGGCTGGCGCGCCGCGGCACGACAGTGCCGGTGAGCTTTTCAATCGCCAAACACCATGCGTGCTCCTGGTTCATCGGTGCCACATAGTCTAGCCGGTCAAAATAGGGCAAGTTTTGCAGATAGGTCCGGCTTTCCATCAGCTTTTCTGTGCCGCGGTGCAACAGGCCAATGTGCGGATCGCAGCGCTCTACAATTTCACCATCCAATTCCAACACCAGCCGCAACACACCGTGCGCCGCCGGGTGCTGTGGACCAAAGTTGATATTGAAATTGCGAATTTTTTGCTCGCCGGTCAAAGCGTCGTCAAATTTGGAGCCGTCCATTATGCACCTCCCTCTTGGCCAAATTTTTGGCCGATGATGATCTGAGTTGTCACGCCAGTAACTCCCGGTTTTTCTGCCAATTCGCTGGCAGTTCCGCAAAATTATCAGCAACAAAGTCGTATTGCGTCTTCAAGAATTTCAAACTGTCCCGACGTAGCGCTTCGGGAAACGGAGCCGCGAGACCTACATGCGCAGGTTTGATTTGCTGCGCGCTGGTCGCCTTGATCCCCCAATAGGCACACATGGCGTCAAACTCGGGACCGTCTTGTAAATTTTCCGAAAAGCCAATCTGGAATTGCGAGCTGTCGAAAACCGAAGTGAACCGCGTGATATTCGCCTTATAATCGCCCCCCGTCACGATATGCGCCTCTTCGTGATTGTACACAATGCGCTTCAAAATATGTTGGCACGCGGCCAGGAAATCCTGCCCCTCTTTCATGCTGCGTTTGGCCACCATCCGCACATGCGACCAGAGACGCTCCAACGGGTCACGCATCAAATACTGCAACTTTACACGAATTGGCAGCTTGGAAATGCGCAGGATCTCCGCAGGCTCAAGCAAAGCATAGGCCGGGGTGACGTCAAGCACGACGGTCTCATCCGTGCGCCCAGCCTGCAGATATTCCAAATAGGCAGAATCGTCACTGCGTTCTGCCGAAAGCGCCATGATCAGCGCCTTGGTGTCATCAATCCGGCGGCTCAAATTGAGTATGCGGACGATATCATCCGCAGCTTCAGCCTCAAGCAACCGCGCCTCATATTGGACGATCAGACGGTTCAAGACCTTCAGCTGTCGCATTAACTTCTTAGGGTTGAACGTTGAAAAATAATGGCATTCCTTGACCGATCGCACATAACACGCCTCATGATCATGCAAATAGCGATACATCCAAGACGTTCCCGCCTTAGTCGCTCCCACGCAGATCAAAAGAGTTGGATCGGCCATAGTTTACCCCTTGGCCCCATCCGTCTTCTCGTCACCGGGCAGCACATATTTCGCGCCTTCCCAAGGAGACATGAAGTCGAATTGACGGTATTCCTGGACCAGAGACACCGGCTCATAGACCACACGCTTTTCAGCCTCATCGTAACGCAGTTCTGTATAGCCGCTGGTTGGAAAATCCTTCCGCAGCGGATGGCCGCGAAAACCATAATCAGTCAGCAATCGGCGCAGATCCGGGTGGCCAGAAAAGAGTATGCCAAACATATCGAACACTTCGCGCTCGAACCAATTTGCCGAAGGGTGCACTTCGACAATCGACGCCACCATATCTTCGGCCCGCACAGCCGTCCGAAGACGCACGCGGTGGTTTTGATACATGCTGAGCAAATGATAGACGACATCAAAGCGTTTTTCACGACCTGGGTAATCGACGGCTGTGATATCAACCAAGGTCGAAAAACGGCAGCTGCGGTTTGACTTGAGAAAATCGACCAACCCAACGATGTTGGACGGCGCAACGACAATGGTCAACTCGGCAAAGCTCACGTCATAAGACAGCACGCAATCGGGCCGTTTTGATGCAATCAACGCACCCAATTCTTGTAATGCCTGTGTCATTTCACAACTTTCTTAGCGCCCGCTTTTGGCGAAACCTGAGGCTGCAACGCGACCAACGCGAACCATTCGCGTTGGACTGCCTGATCGACAAACCACGCACAGCGCGCATCCGCATGTTCACCCAATTCTTCAACGGTCATTAACGGACCACCACTCTTTAAAGATACAACCGAACCAAGCATAACTTGCAAGACCTTACCTCACGATCGTTCCTGTTCTTCGAATTTTTCTTTGCAGCTGCAAAATACCATAAAGCAGCGCCTCAGCTGTTGGCGGACAGCCTGGCACATAGACGTCTACGGGCACAATCCTGTCGCAGCCTCGCACAACGGAATAGCTATAGTGATAATAGCCGCCCCCATTGGCGCAAGAGCCCATCGAGATCACATAGCGCGGCTCGGGCATTTGATCGTAAACCTTGCGCAGCGCTGGCGCCATTTTATTGGTCAAGGTTCCAGCAACGATCATCAAATCTGATTGACGCGGACTGGCCCGCGGCGCGGTGCCAAAACGTTCTAAATCGTAGCGTGGCGTGGAGGCATGCATCATCTCGACAGCGCAGCACGCCAAGCCAAAGGTCATCCAATGCAGGCTGCCGGTGCGTGCCCAATTGATGATATCTTCGGTTGATGTGACCAAAAAGCCCTTATCTTGAAGCTCACTGTTGAGCTCTCTCGTGGCAACGTCTCTGTCGAAGCCAGCGGTATTCGCCCCTGCCATCACTCCCATTCCAAGGCTCCCTTCTTCCACTCATAGGCAAATCCGATGGTGAGCACCGCCAAAAATGCCATCATTGACCAAAAGGCCAGGATGCTTATGTCCTTAAAGGCGACGGCCCAAGGAAAGAGAAACGCGATTTCAAGATCGAAGATGATGAACAAGATTGCCACCAGATAAAAGCGTACGTCAAATTTCATCCGCGCGTCATCAAAGGCGTTAAACCCGCATTCATAGGCAGAGACTTTTTCCGGATCTGGATCTCGCACTGCGACCACGGCTGCAGCCAATAACAAAACAATGCCCAATCCTATTGCCACTGCCAGCAGCATCAATATCGGGAGGTAGTCCTGTGCAATATTTTCCACGTTGGCTCCTTACATGTGCCTCTTGTGGCACAGATCATGCCTCTACTACGCTTCGGGCACAAAAGGGTCAACGCCCGGATTGCGTAATCCCAGCCGGTCTTAAAGAAAATTTATCCAAAACGAGTCACTGGACCTGCCAGCTGGGCGCTGTTTTGCCGAAGAATGCGGCAATGCCCTCCTCCGCCTCTGGGCTTTCCCATTGCTCTATCAAGGCGGTGACCGACATTTCAATGGTCTGCGCATCAATGACCGGACCCAAGGCCCGCGCCAATTTTTTCGCCGCAGCCACGGCCCCCGGCGCGCAGCTTAAATAGGGTATCACCTCCGCCATCACGGCCTGATCAAGCGCGTCTTGAGCAACGGTTTTGGCCAATAGCCCAAGGCTCTGCGCCTCTTGCGCGGAAAATTTGCGGGCAGACATAAACACCCGCCGCGCCGCCGCCTCGCCCATGCGCGCAATAACATAAGGACCGATGGTCGCAGGTATCAGCCCAAGCTTGGTTTCCGTCAGCCCCATCGCGGCCGTCTCAACCCCAATGGCCAGATCACAGATAGAGGCCAGCCCAACCCCGCCACCAAAGGCATTGCCGTGAATACGTCCGATCACCGGCTGCGGCAGCGTGTTCCAAACCTGTAGCATCCCCGCAAGACGCCTCGCGCCCGCTTGCCGGGTCGCTCGATCCGCCTGCATTTGCACTTGCATCCACTGCAGATCCCCACCGGCGCAAAAACTCTTACCGCGCGCAGCCAAGATCACAACGCGCGCAGAGCCTTGGCGCAATAGCGCGGCCATTTCGGTCAGCTCATCGATCATCTGTTCAGATAAGGCATTGTGTTTCTCTGGCCGGTTCAGCCAAACCGTACATACGCCCTGCGCATCTGTTGCGCTATCTATGGTGTCAAATTGCATCTTCTGCGCCTTCTGTGCGTCCAAGGATTTTTCGCGCCAAACGCGCGGCGCGCTCCAACCCGGCGCGATCTGGCGATCCAGCGATTTCATAGCCGCGCGCGACAAGGTGGTCATAGACCAATTGCGTGTCGACATTGCCCTTCGCGCCAGGCGCATAGGGACAGCCGCCCAAGCCAGCAATGGAGGCATCAAAGATGCGCAGGCCATAGTCCAGTGACGCATCAATATTTGCCAAGGCCCGCCCCGCCGTATCGTGAAAATGCCCAGCCAAAAGGCCGGCAGGCACCCTTTGCACCACCGCCTCTAACATGCGCGCCACCTGCTCAGGATAGGCCGTGCCTATGGTATCTCCCAAAGAGATTTCATCACAGCCCGCACCATGCAAGAGCTCAGCCAGCCGGGCCACTTCGGACGGCTCGACCGGCCCATCATAGGGGCATTCGGTGACACAGGAAATATAACCGCGCATCCGCACCCCCGCCTGCGCCCCCGCCTTGAAAGCCGCGATCACCTCTTGCACGCGCTCCACAGCACCAGCGAGCGAAATATTCGTATTGGCGCGGCTAAAGCCTTCGGTGGCGGCGATGAAGACGCAAACGCCCTGAACCGGGGTCGCCAAGGCCGCCTGCAAACCCCGCATATTGGGAGCCAGAGCATAGAGCTGCGCCGCGCCGGGCGTTACCCCCTGCACCACCTGCGCCCCATCTGCCATTTGTGGCACCCATTTAGGGCTCACGAAACTGGCGCATTCGATCCGCATCAGGCCGGCATGCGCCAAAGCCTCCGTCAGAGCGATTTTATCTGCCGAGGAGATAAAAGCAGGTTCATTTTGAAGCCCATCACGCGGACCAACCTCAAAAATCTCAACCGGCTGCTGCATCACGCCTCCTCCTGCGCGGCTTCAATCACGGCCAAAACCACGCCTGCGTCCACCTGTTGATCTTGCATCGCCGTCAAATTTTCAACGCGGCCCGCGTGATCGGCGCAAAGCGTATGCTGCATTTTCATAGCTTCAAGAATGACAATAGGATCACCCGCCGCAACCTCTTGACCGGCCTGCACAAAGACCTGTTTGACCAAGCCAGGCATCGGCGCCGTGATTGCCCCATCGCCTTGAACGCTCGCAGTGCGCTGCAAAGGGTCAATCACATCGAATACCAAAGTCTGTTCGCCAAAGAGATAGGCTTTTTCGCCGGCCATGACCGCTGGCCTTTGCGATATGCGGCTCCGATCAAGCGCCACCATCTCCCCGGCGACATCAACAAGGGCCTGCCCCCCGGACCGCAGGCTCACCTGCACAGTTTGCACCTGATCTTGGTGACGCAGAGCGATGCTTTGGCGCAGAGGTGTGAACAGCGTGAAGCCAGTATCACTCTGCCGGTCTTGGTCAGTTTCCGACAGCCCCATGGCGCAAAGCGCCGCCCGTGCCCAATCTTCCGGGGTCGGTGCGGGCGCATGGGTCAAAACCTGCATGTCACGCGCGATCAACCCTGTGTCAAACGTGCCAGCCACGAAATCCTCGTGCTGCAAAAGCGCTATCAAAAAATCACGATTGGTCTTGAGACCCGCGATCTCGGTCAATTTCAAACCCCGCACCAGCCTTTGAAGCGCGCCAGCCCGATCTGGACCCGTCGCAATGAGCTTTGCGATCATCGGATCGTAATAGGGCGTGACCTGCCCACCCTGCGCCACGCCAGTTTCCACCCGCAAGCCCGGTCCAAAATTCAGGTGATGCAGCTGGCCGATTGAGGGCAGAAAACCTTGAGCGGAGTCTTCCGCATAGAGCCGCGCCTCGATCGAATGGCCCTGGGCATGGATTTCATCTTGCGCCCGCGGCAATAGACCGCCGGCTGCAACTTGCAGCTGCCAGGCCACCAAATCGATCCCTAAAATTTCTTCGGTGACCGGATGCTCCACCTGCAAGCGCGTATTCATTTCCATGAAATAAAAGCTGTTTTCATGCAGCGGTGCGCTGCCATCGACAATAAACTCAACCGTGCCTGCGCTGGCATAGCCAATCGCCTCAGCAGCCCGCACGGCCGCCCGCCCCATAGCATCGCGAACCTCACTTGGCATATGCGGCGCTGGTGCCTCTTCAATCACCTTTTGATGACGGCGTTGTAAAGAACAATCCCGCTCATAGAGGTGCACAGCCTTCTGCCCATCCCCAAAAACTTGAATTTCAATGTGGCGCGGATTGGCAATGAATTTTTCAATCAAAACCCGCGCATTGCCAAAGGCGCTTTGTGCTTCGGACTGCGCAGAGGCCAGATGGGCGGCAAATTCCTCAGGCCGGTCTACACGGCGCATGCCTTTACCGCCGCCACCCGCCACCGCTTTGATGAGTACCGGATAACCTATCTGGGCGGCGGCCTCTTCTAGCACCTGCAAAGACTGCGCCGCGCCGTGATATCCCGGCACAATCGGAACGCCGGCTTCCTGCATCAGCGCTTTTGCTGCATCTTTGAGCCCCATGGCTCGAATAGCAGCAGCAGGTGGGCCGACCCAGATCAGGCCCGCCTCTTGCACCGCTTGGGCAAACTCAGGATCCTCAGACAAAAACCCATATCCCGGATGAACCGCATCTGCGCCACGCTCCAAGGCCGCGGAAATAATCGCGTCGCGGCGCAAATAGCTTTCAGCCGGACTGTGACCGCCCAGATACACCACCTCATCACAAGATTGCACATGCAGCGCATCTTCATCCGCCTGCGAGGCAATGGCCAAGGTGGCAATTCCCATCTCACCTGCAGAGCGGGCAATGCGGCAAGCGATTTCGCCACGGTTGGCAATCAGCAATTTTTGAATCATTTCTGCAAGCTTTCTGCCCGATAGCTGCGGTAGCGCCGCCGGAAAATGAAATTGGCGCGATCCCCCTCAAAGAGATAGAAACATCCCCCCACAACCCCCAAAGCGTTGCACAGATCGTAATATTGCGCCGGTCCGCTCAAAAGCCCGCCATAGCCCGAGGCCCCACTGAAAAAGCGGATCAGAAAAATCATCGGCACAAATAACGCCGCCAGATAGGCCAGCCGATTGCGCAAAACGAGGCCAGCGCCGGTCAAAAACAGCACCAGCCCGAAGACCATGCGCGGCAAAGAGGCGCTGCTGCCCAAGACAATCTCAAAGCCTCCAACTGCGACGAACCAAAGGCAGATCAACCAAATGGCCAAAGAAAAACGCCCCTTGGCATGGCTGCGCACCTGCGCGTCAGTGACATAGACCCAATGGCGGCCAAAACTGTCCGGCTGGGTTACGACGGTCGTTTCATCACTCATGTCATTACATCCTAAAGACGCCAAATTTTGTTTCCTCAATCGGGGCATTGAGCGCAGCGCGCAGAGACAGGGCCAAAACTTTCCGGCTGTCTCTGGGATCAATCACCCCATCGTCCCACAATCGCGCGCTGGCGTAGAGCGGATCGGATTGTGTCTCAAACATCTCAAGCGTCGGCTGTTTGAACGCGGCTTCTTGCTCATCGCTCCAGCTGCCGCCCGCCCGCTCAATCGCATCTCGTTTGACCGTGGCCAATACACCGGCTGCCTGCGCGCCCCCCATGACGGCTGTGCGCGATGTTGGCCAGCTCCACAAAAAACGTGGCTGAAATGCACGGCCCGCCATGCCGTAATTGCCCGCCCCGTAGCTGCCGCCCACAATCATGGTAATTTTCGGCACAGACGTGCAGGCCACCGCCGTGACCATTTTCGCCCCATGGCGCGCTATGCCTTCGTTTTCATACTTCTGCCCCACCATAAATCCGGTGATGTTTTGCAGGAAGATCAGCGGTGTTTTGCGCTGGGAGCACAGTTCAACAAAATGCGCGCCCTTTTGGGCCGCCTCGGAAAACAGCACGCCATTATTGGCGACAATGCCCACGGGCATGCCTTCAATATGCCCAAACCCCGTGACTAAGGTGGTGCCAAACCGCGCTTTGAATTCATCGAACGCGCCGCCATCCGTCAACCGGCAGATCACATCGCGAATATCATAGGGCGTGGTTAAATCACTCGGGATCACATCAAAAATGTCATCCATGCTGGGCGCTGTCATATCTGCCGCCTGCGCAAAGGCGGCTTGGGGCGCCGCAGCGGGCAGATGGCGCACCGCCTCGCGCGCCAGAGCCAGCGCATGGGTGTCATCCTCAGCCAAATAATCGGCCACGCCCGACAGGCGCGTGTGCACATCTCCACCGCCTAAATCTTCCGCCGAAACCACCTCCCCTGTGGCCGCTTTAACCAATGGTGGCCCGGCGAGAAAAATCGTGCCCTGCTCTTTGACGATGATTGACACATCCGCCATGGCCGGCACATAGGCACCCCCAGCCGTGCAGGATCCCATCACAACCGCAATTTGCGCCAAGCCTTTGGCAGACATCTGAGCCTGATTATAAAATATGCGGCCAAAATGGTCCCGGTCTGGGAAAACCTCATCTTGATTGGGCAAATTTGCCCCGCCGCTATCGACCAAAGAGACCACCGGCAGGTGGCACTCTTGCGCAACTTCTTGGGCCCTGAGATGCTTTTTCACCGTCATCGGATAATAGGTGCCACCTTTGACCGTGGCGTCATTGCAGATCACCATGACCTGGCGACCGTGGACTGTGCCGACACCGGTGATGAGCCCAGCGCAGGGTGCAGCGCCGTCATACATGCCATGGGCGGCGGTCGCACCAATTTCTAAAAATGCACTGCCGGGATCCAATAAATTGGCAACCCGGTCCCGCGGAAGCATCTTTGAGCGCGCAAGGTGCCGGGCCCGCGCCGCGTCACCGCCGCCCTGAGCGGCCTCCGATGCAGCCTGCTCCACCCGCGCTAAAGCGCGCAGATGCTGCTCTTTGGCCTTTGAAGCTTCAGACTGTGTCACTGCGCGCGCCTCTAGTCTTTCAGCACGCAATAGTCTGCGGTGGAGCGCCCTTCGAGGCAGGCCGCATATTCCCCGCTCAGTCCGACAAGTTCTGTAATCTGACAGCCCAGTTGCTTGGCCGCTAAACGTGGCTTGCCCTCTGGATCGCCATCGGCTTGGCATTTTTGCGAGACATAGTTGATCCACCCACTCAATATGCCCGCCAAATCCTCTGCGGATTTTACCGTAATGGCCTCGGTCACATCTTCCTGCAACAGCCGCATGGTCGCGGTCCAGCCTTCGCGTTCGCTTTGCAAACACGCCAAATGCGCCTCGGACGCGACCTCCAAGCTGACGCAGGGCTCAAAAATCAAGCCCAAGCATTGGCCCCAGCTTGTGCTTTGCCCCATGTTTTCTAAACACGCCATTGAATTTACATGTGCCTGCGGCAATTTCGTCTCCGCCTGTGCCGCCATGGCCACGACCGCCATCCCCGCACTCAATAGCAAATATCTCATACCATTTTCCCCATCAATTCACGCCCAACCAACATCCGGCGAATTTCGCTGGTGCCAGCGCCGATTTCCATTAATTTAGCATCCCGAAACAACCGTGCCACGGGTGCATCGTTCAAAAACCCTGCGCCGCCCAGCGCTTGCACGGCCTGATGGGCCTGCTTCATTGCCTCTTCGCTGGCAAAGAGGCAGCAGGCCGCCGCATCTTGGCGTGTCACCTCACCACGGTCACAGGCTTTCGCCACCTCATAGACATAGGCCCGCGCGGAGTTCATCGCCGTATACATATCTGCAATTTTGCCCTGCATCAGTTGGAAATTACCAACTGGTTGGCCAAATTGTTTGCGCTCAGCCATATAGGGCATGACCTCATCCAAACAGGCGGCCATGATGCCCAAACCAATACCGGCCAGCACCACACGCTCATAATCGAGGCCAGACATAAGGACCTTGGCCCCGGCGCCCTCCTGTTGCAGCACATTCTCAAAGGGGACTTCCACATTGTCAAAGATCAGCTCCGCCGTATTTGACCCGCGCATGCCCAGCTTGTCGAAATGACCGCTGGTGGAAAATCCCACCATCTCACGTTCGATCAAAAAAGCCGTCAAGCCGCGCGAGCCCGCTTCGGGGTCGGTTTTGGCATAAACAACCAAAACATCAGCATCAGGCCCATTGGTGATCCAGAATTTATTGCCATTGAGCCGGTAGTAGCCATTGCGCTTCTCTGCCCTCAGGCTCATTGAGATGACATCCGAGCCCGCGCCCGCCTCACTCATCGCCAATGCGCCAACATGTTCGCCAGAGATGAGTTTGGGCAGGTATTTGCGCTTTTGCTCTGGGGTTCCGTTGAGATTGATTTGATTGACGCAGAGATTCGAATGCGCCCCATAGGAGAGGCTGACGCTGGCCGATGCGCGGGCAATCTCTTCAATCACCACCGTGTGGGCCAAATAGCCCAATCCCACGCCGCCAAATTCTTCATCGACGGTTATCCCGAGAACCCCAATATCGCCCAGTTTGCTCCACAGCTGCGCAGGAAATTGATTGTCGCGATCCACATCTCCAGCCAAGGGTTTAATCTGGTCTTGTGCAAAACGATGCACCAATGTCTGAAGGGCGTGGACATCCTCGCCAAGATCGAAACGCATGCTGGCTGTAAACATAGAACCTCCACTTATTGAACGCTTGTTCAATTTAAGCAAAATTTGACGCGCCTGTCCAGCCTATGCGCGCGCCGTGCCGCAAATTAGCTCGCATAGGTCAGACAGGGGTCTCACGTCCCTGAGCCGCGTGCGCCACTTCCTCAGCGATAATGCGCGCCACAGTGGCGCAATCGTCCAATGAAAAGGTCAAAGGCAGACGCATATCGATCACACCGTGCAAAATTCGATCACTTTTCGGCATGGCCGTGCTCGGCGCATAGGTCCAGCTGTCGTAACGGCTGGTGAAACCAACCGGATCTGGAGCGCCAAACCATTTGAGCTCTACACCGCGCGCCAAACAGCGCGCCAATACCGACCGAATCGCCTCAGATGACCAATCCAGCAATAGAAATTGATAGGAGGAGGCCACAAATTTTTCTTGCTGCGGCCGCTGGATGCGCGTGAGGCCAGCAACCTGAGCAAGCCCCTGGTCCACCACCTGATAGCGATCATTCCAAGCCGTGCATTGTGCCTCGAGCTGGCGCAGCTGTGGGCGCAAAATAGCGGCGCGCAGATTGTCCATCCGCCCTGAAACATTCGGCGTGACCAGCCGCACCGCCTCGAAGGCCTCGATCGGCGGGCCTGCGCGATGCTTGCCATAGAGCATATAGCTGCCTGACAACATGATGGCCCGCGCCATGATCTCGTCATCATCACAGAGCATGAGGCCGCCTTCGCCGGAATTCACATGCTTATAAGTCTGGCAGGAGTAGCAGCCGATGATCCCAGAGCGTCCCGACCAGGTCTCACCCCATTTTGCACCCATCGTATGGGCGCAGTCTTCAATCACCTTGAGATCATGCGCCTGCGCCAGTTCAATCAAAGCATCCATATCCACGATATGTCCGCGCATATGCGACAGCATCAAGACATCGGCTTGATCGGCCTTGGAGGCCAGATCCTCAAGATCAATGACCAACCCTTCTGTCACGCCCACAAAAACAGGCACAGCACCAACAGATGCAATGGCACCGGGAACAGGCGCGAGCGTAAAGGCATTGGTCAAAACCCGATCGCCAGGCTGCACTCCGAGCGCGCGCAGAGCCGTGGCGAGCGCATAGCCGCCAGAGGCCACAGCGAGACAATAGCGCGCGCCCATTTGCGCGGCAAACTCCTGCTCCAAAAGCGCAGCCTCCGCCACTTCACCGGCAGCCTCATTGTAGCGATGCAGCCGCCCGTGCTGCATGACCGCAATTGCCGCCGCGATGGCTTCGTCTAAAATGGGTTCTTGCTGGGTGAAATTGCCCGTGAAAATCTCTGTCATGGGGCAGGTTTTGGTCTTGCTGCCGATAAAGTCAATCCACTTTTGCCCCACATGTCGCAAACAGATCAGAATTCCTACTCTTGCGCGGCAGGCTTGAGACAATTGGAGGCAGGAATATGACGACACCGAAGGGCGTTTTAGACTTCATCGCCGAGGTCACGTGGGACGATCTCCCACAGGACGTCCGTCAACAAAGCAAATTATGCCTGCTGGATCTTATAGGTGTCGGAGCCGGTGGCGCGGGCACGAAATTGTCGCGCATTATTCGCGACTATAGCGCGCTGGATATGAGCGGTGCGCTGCCCATGATGTTCGACGGGCGCGGTGCCTCGGCGGCTGGTGTGGCGCTTGCGGGCGGCATGACCATTGATGCGCTCGACGGCCATGATGGCTTTAACCCGGCCAAAGGGCATGCGGGCTGCGGGCTGCTACCGGCGCTCTATGGGCTGGCGCAAGACTTAAACCCTGTGTCAGGACCCGAATTTTTGCTCTGCCTCACGCTTGGCTATGAGCTGGCCTGCCGCACAGCTTTAGCGCAGCACGCCAGCGTCACAGAGTATCACACCTCTGGCGCTTGGGTGGCCGTGGCGGTCGCCGGCGTGGCCGCACGCCTGATGCGGCTGGATGGCCATCAGACCGCACATGCGATGGGGATTGCAGAATACCACGGACCCCGCAGCCAAATGATGCGCTGCATAGATCACCCAACCATGCTCAAAGATGGCTCCGGCTGGGGCGCAATGTGCGGAGTGTCTGCGGCGCGTTTGGCCGCTGCGGGCTTCACTGGCGCGCCTGCACTCACACTTGGGACAGACCATTGGAGCGATTTGGGAGACACTTGGCTGATCTGCCAGCAATATTTCAAGCCCTACCCTGTCTGCCGTTGGGCGCAAGCTCCGGTTGCAGCGGTGCTGGACCTGCAAAATCGTCATGGGTTTAACAGCCGAGCCATCACGGGGCTGCATATCCATTCTTTTCACGAATCGGTGCGATTGGGGACAAAACAGGTGACGACGACCGAAGAGGCGCAGTATTCAACCTCCTTCCCATGCGCCCTCGCTTTGGTGCATGGCACCATCTTGCCCGAACATGTCGCAGATGCGGCGCTGCAGCACCCGGAGGTTCAGCGCCTGTCGTCGATCTTGACGATGCAAGAGGACGCATCTGCCAATTGTGCATTTCCAAACCGGCGTCTGGCGCGCGCGGAAATTACCCTAGCGACAGGCGAGCGCCTGCAATCGGATTGGTTCGAACCCGATTGGGATCCCACAACCCCACCAAGCGCCGAGGATTTGGAAAGAAAGTTCTTCAACTATGCCAGCCCGGCTCTGGGCCTCGCGCGCAGCCAGGCGATCCAGCGCGCTGTTGAGACGCTCGATCACACCGCCACCGCGCAGCCCTTGCTTGATCTTTTGGCTCAACCGATCAGCTGAGCTACGAGATCGGGCAAATCATCAAAGTGATGCAGCAAAGCTGCCGGTTCCAGGGCCGCCATGTCCCCCCCGCCGGGTCCGAAGGTCACAAGCACCGATGGGATATCGGCGTTCGCTGCGGTCGAACGGTCCGTCACCGTGTCACCAATCAAACAAACCCGCGCGCGATCCCCACCGGCGCGGTCCACCGCCTCCCACAGGGGTGCCGGATCAGGTTTGCGCTGCGCCAGCGTATCGGCCCCCACCAATGCGTCAAAATATGCGCTGGCATTTAATTCCTGCATCAACTGTACAGCCAGAGCTTCTGGCTTATTGGTGCAAATCGCCACCGCATATCCCAAAGCACGCAGCCGGGCCACAGAGTTCAAAGCACCGGGGTAAAACACCGTCAATTCCGAGATATCTGCCCCATAGGCCTCAAGTAAAATTGGATATTGCCGGTCTATTTCGGACATATCCGTCCAGCCGGCCCGGTCGAATCCAGCGCTGAGCATCGCCCGACCACCGCGCAAAGCTGTGCCGCTGTCCCTTGGTGCCTCAAGCAGGTCACCCAGCCCAAGGCCGCGAAAACAGCTATTGGCCGCTTTGAGCAAATCTACACTTGTGTCGGCAAGCGTGCCATCCAGGTCAAAGACCACACAGGGTTTGAGCATATTCTTGCCTCCTTAGCTCTGCCGATTGCAAAAAACGGAGTTTGTGCAAAACAGCTTGTCGATTTCCATTATACCCTTAAAAGGGCTCCACTGTTTTATAAAGGACTTAGATCCGCAAATGAATATCGCACTCATCATTCTTGCCGCAGGAAAAGGCACCCGAATGCAATCTGAGCTGCCGAAAGTTCTGCACAAGGTGGCCGGTGCGCCCATGCTAATCCACGCCATGCGTGCCGGGCGGGCTTTGGAGCCTAAACGGACGATTATTGTCGCAGGCCATGGCTTTGAGGCTGTGAGCGCCGCCGCAAGCGCCGAAGATCCAGAGGTGGAAATTGTCCGGCAAGAGGCGCAGTTGGGCACGGGACATGCCGTTGATCAAGCCCGAGCGGCATTGGATGATTTTGATGGAACCGTGATTGTGCTTTACGGCGACTGCCCCCTTATTCAACCGCGCACCCTCGAAGAGTTGACCGCCACGCTCAGCACGGCGGCGGTCTCTGTGCTCGGATTTGAGGCAGAAAATCCTGCGCGATATGGCCGCTTGATCACAGATGGTGACAGATTGAAGCGAATTGTTGAATTCAAAGACGCCACCCCCGCTGAAAGAGCCGTTAGACTTTGCAACAGCGGCGTCATGGCCGCATCGGCGCAGCTTTTGTTTGATCTTTTGTCTGAAATTGATGCCAACAATGCCTCCGGTGAGCTCTATTTGACCGATGTCATTGGCAAGGCCGTGGGACGGGGATTGTCATGTACGGCCATTCGCTGCGCAGAGCGCGAAACTCTTGGCGTCAACAGCCGGGTGGAGTTGATGCAAGCCGAAAAAGAGTTCCAGACTTTGCGCCGCGCAGAGGCTTTGGAAGATGGCATATCCATGCCAGCACCTGAAACCGTGCATTTTTCCTATGATACCGTCATTGGCCGCGATGCGATCATTGAACAAAATGTCGTGTTCGGACCGGGGGTCACGGTGGAAAGCGGTGCCCAGATCCGCGCGTTTTCACATTTGGAAGGTGCGCATGTCGCGCGCGGGTGCGTCGTTGGCCCATATGCGCGCCTACGCCCCGGTGCGGAACTGGCGGAGGATGTAAAAATTGGCAATTTTGTGGAAATCAAAGCCAGCACGCTCGACGAGGGGGCAAAAGTTAACCACCTGTCCTACATTGGCGATGCGCATATCGGCGCGCGGGCCAATATCGGTGCTGGAACGATCACTTGCAACTATGACGGGGTCATGAAGCATCACACCAGTATTGGCGAAGCGGCCTTTATCGGCTCAAACACCATGCTGGTTGCTCCGATCACCGTCGGGCAAGACGCTATGACCGCGAGCGGATCTGTCATCACACGGGATGTGCCAGCGGGAGATCTCGCCATTGCCCGATCCAAACAAGACAACAAAGCCGGATTTTCAGTGAAATTGATGAATAAATTACGCGCGCTCAAGGCCGCAAAACAAAGTTAAAACAAAGGATTGAAAACATGTGCGGAATTGTTGGCGTATTAGGAAATCACCAAGTCGCTCCGATCCTGGTCGAAGCGCTCAAACGCTTGGAGTATCGCGGCTATGACAGCGCCGGCATTGCCACGGTCCATGAGGGCCATCTGGAGCGCCGCCGGGCCGTCGGTAAGCTCGTGAACCTGTCGGACCGATTGGTCGCGGAACCTTTGTCGGGTAAATCTGGCATCGGCCATACCCGCTGGGCGACCCATGGCACCCCCACCGTCGTGAACGCCCATCCCCATCAGGTCGGCTCTGTCGCTGTGGTGCATAACGGCATTATTGAAAATTTTAAAGAATTACGCGCAGAATTAAATGCGCTCGGCCTGATCCATGAGACCGATACAGACACAGAAACCGTGGCACTTTTGACCCATCACTATATGTCCCAAGGCCATAGCCCCACAAAGGCAGCACAAGAAACCATCACCCGCCTAGAGGGGGCCTTTGCCCTCGCATTTTTGTTTCAAGGCAACGATGATTTGATGATCGCGGCCCGCAAGGGCTCACCATTGGCCATCGGCCACGGCGATGGCGAGGCCTATGTGGGCTCAGATGCCATCGCACTGGCCCCTTTGACCGATAAAATCACCTATTTGGAAGAGGGTGATTTTGCCGTGATCACCCGCACAACCACAGAGATTTACGACGAAAATGGTGCTTTGGCCGATCGCGAAACGCGCCGGATCGCCATTGATGCCCAACGTGTGGACAAAGGCGGCTATAAGCATTTCATGGCGAAAGAGATTGCCGAACAACCGTCGGTCCTCAAAACCACCCTGAGCCACTATCAAAACGCGGATGCCTCAGAGCTGGAATTGCCAGAACATGAGATTGATCTGGCCCAAATTGATCGGCTAACCATGGTGGCCTGTGGCACTGCGTTTTATGCTGCGCTGACGGCGAAATATTGGTTTGAAAAAATTGCGCGCCTGCCGGTCGATGTGGATGTCGCCTCGGAGTTTCGCTACCGTGAGCCCCCAGTCAACCCCGGAACCTGCGCCCTCTTTGTCAGCCAGTCAGGTGAGACGGCCGATACGCTGGCCGCGCTGCGCTATATGGCCTCGCAGGATGCGACCATCCTGTCGGTTGTGAACGTGCCAGAGAGTTCTATTGCGCGGGAAAGCGACCTTGTGTTGCCACTGCATGCGGGGGTGGAAATCGGTGTGGCCTCGACCAAAGCCTTCACCGCGCAGTTGACGGTGCTGGCCGTGTTGGCGATCAAAATTGCCTACGCCAAGGGCGCAATTGATGCCGCACAATATCGTGCCCATATCGCAGAGCTCAACCGCTTGCCCGGTTTGATCAGCCAAGCGCTCGGCATTGATGGCGCTGTGCAAGACATTTCAAAAAAGTTAGCATCGGCGCGGGATATCATCTTCTTAGGGCGTGGAGCGCTCTATCCGCTCGCCATGGAAGGCGCTCTTAAGTTAAAGGAAATCAGCTATATACATGCCGAAGGCTATCCATCTGGTGAGCTGAAACACGGGCCCATTGCTCTGATCGACAAGAACGTGCCAGTGGTGGTCATCGCTCCTATGGATCCATTGTTCGACAAATCTGTCTCCAATATGCAAGAAGTCATGGCCCGATCTGGCCAAGTGCTGCTGATCTCTTGCAAACAGGGGTTAGAGACAGCGGCAGAGGGCACCTGGGCGCAAATCACGATGCCCACGACACCTGATCTTCTGGCGCCCATCGTCTACGCCATCCCGGCGCAACTGCTCGCCTATCATACGGCACAGGCCAAGGGCACCGATGCCGATCAACCGCGCAACCTGGCCAAGTCCGTGACTGTGGAATAACTGAAGACCTGCACGCTCCGTGTATCGGGTATTGGCCTGTCACGACTGCATCTCACTGTTGCTATCAAAACAGTTGTGATGACAAAGAGACAGGCCCTGAAAGGGTATGCGTTCAAAATCACCCATGTCCTTTCCATTTGAATGCGCAGAGGCTGCGAGATAAAGGATCGAGTATCAATCCTGACTGAAACTTGAGGCGTTCAGAATGACTCCTGCAGACCTACCGATGACGCGTTCCGACATGATCAGCATCAGACTTGCGCAAGGCATAGACTTGGCTTCGATTCAAACGGTTATTGAAACTGCCTTTGCGCCTGAAGAGAATAAGCTTATTAGTCATTTGTCTGCTGATCTTTTCAAAGAAACCACGCATCCCCCGGTAAAGTCATTGGTTGCTGAGCTCGGCGGCAAACTGATTGGCTATGTGTGCTTTAGCCCAATATTTTTGAAATCTACGTCTGACGTTTCTGGATATATTCTTTCTCCACTTGCGGTATCTCCAGAATATCAAAACCAAGGCGTTGGCTCCGCTCTCATTCACTCTGGGATGGACATGCTGACAAAGGATGGTGTTGGCATTTTACTGGTCTATGGGGACCCAAATTACTATCAAAAATTTGGTTTTAAGGAAGAAATTGGACGTCTATTCGTTCCACCATACCCATTGAAGTATCCTGCCGGTTGGACGGGAATGACGTTGGATGCACGCACAACTCCAGACACACCGAGCAAGTTTGAATCTGTGTCTGCTCTATCGAACCCCGCTTTATGGTGATGATGAGTCAAATAGGAAACAGTATTAACACCAGCTCACATGTTTGCTGGAACACAATCAGCGGCGCCGCTTGCCTCAATCTGTGGCAGAGAAAGAGTTCCAAGCGCATTAAATGAGCGCGATCACTGGACAATGCGTATGCACATGTGCGGCTTTCCACACCTGACCAATGCGTTCTCAAAGAAGGTTGAAACTCACGCCCACGCGGTTGCGCTGCACTTCATGTACTATAAGTTCGTACGTGTGCACCAGACTTTGAAAGTTACGCCAGCGATGCAAGCGGGTTTAACAGATAAACTATAGGAAATTGCTGATTTGGTTGCTATTGTGGATGTATTCGAACCCGCGCCGAAGAAGCGTTGACCATATAGAGACGAAAGTAATTGAGTGCCGATACAATTTTACCCTAAAGCAGGACAAATTTTAGTTTGTAACTTTTCTGGATTGGAGGCTCCTGAAATGGTGAAGCCAAGGCCCGTAATGGTCGTTTCACCTCAGCTTCCCTATCGTGGCGATATCGTTTCTATCGTTCCAATAAGTCTAACGGCACCCAGACATAATCTGCCATTTTGTGTCAAGTTATCAAAAAACTACCATCCTAAGGAACGTGAAGACTTAGCCTGTTGGGCAAAATGCGATATGCTGATAAACTTGGGGCGTTGGCGCTTAGATGGCTTTAAAGTTGGGCGTCGCAAGTTTCATAATCCCAAAGCTAGTGCTGAAGATTTACAGGCTGTTAAAGAAGGTATTTTATACGGTTTGGGACAAGGGCACTTGATATCTACTAATTAAATTGCTATAGTTTCGCCGTATCCCGGACGTCGGGCTTTAAGACCTAGATTACTAGGCAGGTTAGTCACCGAGCGATGACAAGCTCAGAATAGCCTAGATATTGTCATGTGTCCTTAAGC